>Ga0181530_10001023_pt1 | contig 35645 bp, 33 predicted proteins | sample PEATcosm2014_Bin_42_FD_119769 | JGI IMG/M metagenome (GOLD analysis project Ga0181530, IMG submission 119769) | Peatland microbial communities from MTU Mesocosm Facility, Houghton, MI, USA - PEATcosm2014_Bin10_60_metaG | ecosystem: Environmental > Terrestrial > Soil > Wetlands > Peat | place...
GTTGCCGGTCGAAGCATTCGCGGTGCCGTCGGTCACCGAGAAGAAGTCCAGCGCGGCGGTCGGACCCGCCAGGAGGGATTCGACACTGTAGAGTTCCACGTCCTGGGTGGGAATATCCCAATTGTCCAGCGTCACCGTCACGGCGCTGACGGTGCCCCAAAGATTCGACACAAAGATGTTCGATGGATTTGGGGTAAAGGCGCCGAAGGCCTCCCCCGGGGCGGTGACGCCTCCCGTATTGCAGAACTGCGCCCCAGTGCTGGTTACATTCGAAACCGTGGTCGCGTCGTCGATGCGCTGGTACATGAAAGTGGTGCTCACATCGTAGGTTCCCGACACCCCGCTATAGTTCGCCATCATATTGTGATCGCCCTCGGCCAGCGAACTGGTGGTAAACACAGCTTGGCCGCTGCCGTTCAGCGTGACCACGTTGTCGCCGCTTACTGTACCGGCCGGAGTCAAACCGCCGTCTTCGAAGGTCACCGTGCCGGAAGTCACCGGACTCCCGCCGCTGGTCACCGTGGCGGTGAACGTGACGGCTTGTCCGGTGGTGGCGCGCTGCTGGCTGGACATCAGGCTTGTAGTGGTCACCGCGCCGTTGTTGACATCGAAGGTGATGCACCAGCCGCCGTTCACGGTGAGGGATTCGGTGGTATAGGCGTACAAAGCCCAAATGCCATTCGGCTGGACCCCGCTAAAGGCGCCTCCGAAGGTCGTTATACTGGTCCCGCCGCGCGGCTCCGCGTAATTGAGCGTGCCCGGAACCTGCGGCACACTCGCATAGACGTTCGGCGACTCCGATGAGGGGAACGTGTCCTGGGGGTTCGGATTATTGTCGTATGCTTCGTAATTGCCGCTGGTGGGCTGCAGGCCGGCCGGCGTCTGGCCAGCGGTATCGAACATCGTCAGGTTCACCGGGCTGGTCGCCCCGCCGGCGAAGAACGCTTCGTCGAGAAAGTCCAGGTTATGCGTGCCGTCGGGCGCCACCAGCAGGAACTGGCCGGGAATTCCGGCTACCTGCCCGGCCACTCCCGTCAACGCCACCGTGAGATTGGCTATCGTGTTGGAGTACCCCGAAACCTGGATGAAGGAGGGATAAGCCAGCGGAGTGACGCCCTCCGGAACCGCGAACGGGCCGCTATTGCACCATTGCGTTCCGGTGGGGTTGGTGGAGTGTACGGTCACCAGTTGATAGAGGTCGGTGCTGGTGCTGCCGGTGTAGCTCCCGCTTCCCGAGTATGTCGCCGTAATTACGTTATTGCCCTGGCAAACGGTCGGCCATGCGGGCGGAGACGACGAGGTACATTGCGAGGTACTGCCCGCGGTCAGCGTCGACCCGCAGGTGGCCTGCCCGCTGCTGTTCAGCGTTTGATTTCCGGAAGTACAGGAGATCGGCGTGCTGCTTCCGTTGGCGTAGAACGCCACCGTGCCCGCGGTCACCGGACTCCCGCCGGCAGTCACCGTGGCGGTGAACGTAACCGTATTGTTCGGGCTGGCGGTATATGCCGGCTGCTGGTTCGAAGTAACCGTCGTGACGGTACCTTCCGCGCTGGCGTTTACAGTCAGGATCAGCTTCCATCCGTTGACGGTCACCGGATCGCCGAAGTTGTCGATCATCCAGAGGTCCCAGGTGCCCGCCGCGGTCACGCCGCTGAAGATGCTGGTAAGCGTGGCGGTGCCGTCCGTTTGCGGCAAGTGCTGCACGCCTCCCGGTCCCGGGCTCGGGAAAGATTCCCCATAGCCTTGCTCGTACGCACTCGGCTCATAGTCCTGAGTGCCGCTGGTTGGGAAGCCGGCCGGATTGCCGTTTGGCATGGGGTTGAAACCGCTGGCGTTGGCGATCAGCATGGTGAGGCCGGTCAAAGCTTCGCTGCCATCTCCCGGGCCACCCAGTATTTCTAGTTGCTCTCCGGTAGGCGACACCAGCAGGATCTCAGTGCCCTGCATGCTGAAATAATTGCCGGTGCCGTTGGAATCCACGTTGGTGAGCTGGACTTGGACGCTGCCTGCACCGCTGGCCACGGTGCCGGTCACGGAGTTGGGAACGGTGATACAGGACGGGTAGGGACTGGCCACATACAGGTTTCCGTTTCCACCCTCGTCCGGCGTCTTGACCGTATCCGAACTCGTGCACGTAGTCGTGTTACCCGAGGTCGTGCATGAGGTCGAGCAGGTGCCCGCCCTTCCAGTCGTCGGCATGAGCGCAATTAAGGCGCCCATACATAACAATCCAAATCCGCTGATATGCATGCTGCTTCCCTCCGTGAGGCCCGGCAGTACAGGTCCCCAGCCCGTACCACCGTTCGGCGCGATTCCTACCGGCAAAAGTCGAACGGTACACCCAGAATTTCTATCTTGGCTTCCGGCAGTGGGTAGTATACACCCGTCCGCTTTTTTTGCAACCCCTTTTAGAAGCTTTTAGAAGCTTCAGGACCTACAGTACGTGTGAAGACGGCCATGCGTTATGCAACAGTATGCAACACCAGGAAGGGGGTGCCCGGAGGAGCGATTTTCAAGTCACGCGAACCAGTACTTGCCCGCCGCGCCCGCCCTCAATTTACGCCGCCGGGAATCTGCGAGCGCTTCGGCGGGACGCGCCCGGCGAGGCGGCGTGCTGCCTGCGTAGGCGCTCGTGCGCAGCCAGGCGAAGGCGCGTTCCGCGGCGGTGTGGGCAGGCAGGCGGCGCGCTCTGCGCGATCGTGGATCGACCAGGGGCGAGCTACTCCAGCCAGAAGTCGCCCGCCCGCGCTCGATGGACGCCGGGCGGAAATTCCGCGAGCGCTTCGGCCGGCGCGCCCGCCAGGCGGCGTGTAGCGTGTGTACGGCGTTCCTGCGCCGCCAGACGAGGGCGCGTTCCGCGGCGGTGCGGGCGCGCGGGCCCGTGCGCTCTGTGTCGGCAGTCGCTTCGGCGATGGCTGGATCGACCAAGCGCGAGCCTAAGCCAGAAGCGCCCCCGCCGCGCCCGCGCTTGATCCACGCCGGCGGGAATTCGGCGAGCGCTTCGGCCGGCACGCCCGCGAGGCGGCGTGCTGCTGGCGTCCGGCGTCCTGCACAGTCAGACGCGGGCGCGTTCTGAGCCGGTCCGGCCAAGCTGCCGGTGCGCGCCGTGTCGGCAGCCGCTCCGGCGATGGCGGGATCGACCAAGGGCGAGCTGACGCCCACGCCGCACGCGCTCGCTCCCCGCCCGCGGAAATTCCGCGAGGGGGCGTGCTGCTTGTGTACGGCGTTCCTGCGCAGCCAGACGAGGGCGCGTTCAGCGGCGTTTCGGCAAGCTGCCGGGTGAATTGCGCCGCTCGCGTGCGGACGAGCCCTTGCGCGCCCGCTAGGTCTTTTGCCGGCGCGCCTGGAGGTGGCGCCGTAGGGTCCGTTTCATGCTCTCCTCATTCGTAGCGCAAGGCCGCGATGGGTCGAGACGCCCCGCTTTCAATGCCGGCCACATGCCGAAGAACAGACAGTGCTTGTGGCAACCAGGAAACCCACGACGACAGACCACTGCGGGACCGTGGAGGGCAAGGCTGGGGACAAAAGTGCGGATCGTTAGGCTGAGCAACCATCCGACTACAATGCCAATGATGCCGCCGGACGCAGTCAGGGTCATGGCTTCCAGGAAACTGCCAGTCTTCTAATCTCCCCCGCACTTGCCGACGATCAGAGTGATATCGTCGTACTGTTCGTGCGGACTGAACTGTTTAACCTGCTCGACTATCGCCGTTATAATTGCCTCCGGAGGCAGTTGTCTGTGCGCTTCCAGCGCTTCGATCAGACGCTGTTCGCCGAATTCTTCACCCACATTGTTGAATGATTCGGTGATTCCATCGGTGTAAAGTACGAGGATGTCTCCTGTAAGGAGTTGGCACTCCGTCACGGCGCAATCCCATTCCTTGAAGATGCCCACTACTGTGGAGGTCGAACCAAGCTTGTCAACCGTACCGTCGTGCCGGAGGACCAACGGCGGGAGATGCCCACAATTGGCGTAACGCAGGCGCCGCGTGCTGTCGTTGTATTCACCAAAGAAAAGCGTGGCGTAGGCGCTTACGTCCGTATTCTCGTGAAAGAGTCGGTTCACCGAGCGCAGGAAGCGTTGTGGCTGATCCAAGGCGATGGCGCACTGGCTGCGTAGATTCCCCTGGAGATTGGCCATCAAGAGAGCGGCGGCAATACCCTTTCCGGCAATATCGCCGATCACTAGCCCGAGCCGCTTCTGGCCGAGATCGAGGAAATCGTAGTAATCGCCGCCAACCAGGCGCGCCTGGATGCAAGCCCCGGCGTATTCGAGTGTGCGCAGGGACGGCAACGTTTGCGGAAAGAGGCGTGCCTGCACCTGTTTCGCAATTTCCAGTTCCTGGGCGGCGCGGCGCTCGGACTCCAGTTTCTCGGCAGCGGCTCGGCGTCGTGCTTCGATTTCCCGAGTCAGATCATCCCATCCGGCAAGGATAAAGGAGTTCCGGTCCACATCTTCGAAGCTGGTGAAGATTCCGCCCCAAGTCCCTGTTTGCGGAGGGTGATGAAAGTGCACTCCGCGCTCACACCAGGTCCGGAATTTAGAAGTGACATTTTCAGCAACAAACACTGCCTGTCCCGAACGACCAATTAATTTATATTCCGCAGAATCGGGTTTGGGAGCGATAAGCGCAAGCAGCGCGGTGCCATCGGGCGGGGCAACAAGGACGAAGCGTCCACGTTCACCATACTGATAATCAATGACCAGACGAAACCCAAGTTGGTCCAAGTAGAATCGTAGGCTTCGATCCTGATTGCGGACGAAGATGGGAATATGATGGAGCTGGAGGTGGGGCTCCGGTCCGCGCTTCACCTTCTGCTTTTGGGGCACACGGCCACCGGAGCGCTTCCCCGTGGCACCCTGCCCGACATCTGGGTTTGGCGCTCGCGGATGATTTTGCTCGGGATTGCCGGCCACCGGTTTCGGGAAGTGCATTGCGAGGTGTTTCGAGGCGATTTTGCCTTTCACAAGGGCCTTATTCTTCGCCTTCAGCTCCCGATATTGCTCAATCCACTGTTCCAGGGTGAGGCTGTGCAGAGTCGCGACCTGCACACTCCGGTCAAGCCAATCGGCGGCATCACCTCCCCGGAAGTAAAAATATCCCTCCCCCTTGGTCAGCACGGCGTTGGAGCCAAGCCGCTGCAGTTCATCGTTGATGCTTTTGATGGAAAGACGCACGTCTGATATTATCCGTCTCACAACGCCTCGGTTGGACAAGGAGCGGGAGGTGGCCAACTGGGCGTTTCAGGGAGGGCTGAACCCGAAGTCCGAAATCGATACACTGATAGCGCGTATGGCGCGGCTCGAACGAGCGAACCGCCGGCTGCCCGTGCTCGATCCACGCCGGGCGGCTTCTGCGAGCGCTTCGGCGGGCACGCCCGCAGAGGCAGCGTGCTGTTGGTGTAAGAAGCGCGGCCTTTTATGGCACCCTGAAAGCAATGTTACTCGAAAGTGTGCCGTTCGGTGTCACCACCTGCACTTTCCCAGTGGTTGCGCCGGTTGGTACGGTAGTTGTGATCAACGAACTCGATACGACGGTGAACGTAGCCGCTGTGCCGTTAAAAGTGACGCTGGTCGCGCCTGTCAGATCGCTTCCCAGAATCTTGACGGGCGCTCCCACCATGCCGTAAAAAGGCCGAGCTCTTACAAACGGCCCCAAGCCTATAGAGAGGCTGAAGACCGTTCCGCCCCCAGGCCCGCAACACGAAGGTGTGCCGGAGCCTCCCGTTACCGTCGTCCCATACAAGTCTCCATTAGTATCCTGGACTAGCGCCGTGGGGTAAGCGCCGTCCCTGCAGTCAGTTTGGGAGCAGAAGCTGTATAGCGTCGTCAGCACGCCGCTCGGGGTGATTTGGAAGACTGTGCCATCGTTGCTGGCGCCACCATTGTTCGTTGTGCCGTACAGGTCCCCATTTGTGGCCTGGATCAACGGCTTGGTCGAGTTATTGCCGTCCGTGCAACCGCTTTGGGGGCAGAAGGTGTATAGCGTTGTCAGCGTGCCGCTCGGCGTGATTTTGAAGACAGTGCTGGCGCCGCTGGGCCCAAGGTAGGGCGAATTATCGCAGCTCGATTCTCCAGACGTTGTCCCGTACAAGTCTCCATTGGTGGCCTGGACGAGCGACGCTTGAGGAACCTGGCCGTCCCCACAAAGATCATCGCCTGGGGCACAGAAGCTGTATAGCGTCGTCAGCCCACTCGGAGTGATTTTGAAGACCGTGCCACCGCCGTTGACCCCGCCACCGCACGTAGTCCCGTAGAAATCCCTATCGGCGGCGAGGACTACCCCTGCAACGGGGTACGCGCCGTCTGTGCACTCATTTTGGGAGCAGAAGTTGTATAGCGTCGTGAACGTGCCACTCGGGGTGATCTTAAAGACCGTGCCATAGTTGCCGTGAGCCCCGCCATCGGCTGTTGTCCCGTACAGGTCCCCGTTAGCAGCCTGGACAAGTGCCGCATAAGGTTCCTTGCCGTCCGCACATCCGCTTCTGGAACAGAAACTGTATAGCGTCGCTAGTTGACCGCTTGGGGTCATTTTGAAGACCGTGCCACTACCATTGGCCCCACCCCCATACGTTGTCCCGTAGAAGTCCCCGTCGACGGCCTGGACCAGCCCCGCTGCGGGGTTTCCGCCGTCCGTGCCATCGAAACTGTGTAGCGTCGTCAGTGCGCCACCCGGAGTGATTTTAAAGACCGTGCCACAGCCAAAACTGCAACCGCTGTTTCCGCCGTAAATCGTTGTTCCGTACAAGTCTCCATTGGTGGCCTGGACCAGCCCCGCCCAGCTTTGCCACCCGTCCGTGCAGTCGGTCCCGCCTTTGGAGCAGAAGCTATATATCGTGTCTAAAGTCTGTGCAGGTAGGGCAATCGCGGTAGCTGTGCACAGCACAACAACAGCGTACGCCCGCTTCCCCCAGTTAAGGTTCCTGAATGCGTTAACGATCCGTTTCATGGATATCCTCCTTTCTACACGGGTTTCATTTTGGGAACCCAGTTTCGGGGATTATACCCCCGAATCGCCTCCAACGAGGCCTTTTTTTTGAATTTCCATCCCGAATGACTCCGACCCGCTCAATGGAAAAGGGCCAACTCTGGCGGCTGCCAGCGACGCCGCAGAATGAGATGATATGAGACAGCACGGGGGGCACCCGAAAACGCGGTTTTTCAGTCGCCGAACCAATACTTGCCTTCGCGCCCGCGTCGCCCCGCACCCGCGGAAATTGTACGAGGCGTTTCGGCCGGCACACCCGCGATGCGGCGCGCTGCTTGCGTGAAGTGTTCGAGCGCTGGCCAGACGACGACGTGTTCCGCGGCGGTTCGGGCAAGCTGGCGGTGTGCGTCCTGTCGGCAGTCGCCTCGGCGATGGCCGGATCGACCAAGGGCACGCTACGGCAACCCGGCCCCGCACGCGCTCGATCCGCGCCGGCGGAAATTCCGCGAGCACTTCGAGCGGCACGCCCGCGAAGCGACGTGCGCTTGCGAAGGTGCGCCTGCGGCAGCCAGACGAGCGCGCGTTCCGCGGCGGTTCGGCAAACTGCGGTGCTCTCCGGGCCGGCAGTCGCCTCGGCGATGGCTTGAGCGACGAGGGCGTCGCTGCCTTCACGAACGCGCTCGATCCATTCCCACGAAATTCTGCGAGCGCTTCGGCGGCACGCCCGCGAAGCGGCGGGCTGCTTGCGTAAGGCGTTCGTGCGCCGTCCTTCGCCCGCCACGCCGCTTTTCCTCCGTTTTCGCGCAAATAAGAAACGGTTCAAAAGTGCATTTTCCGGATGCCTTGGCATTGACGTCGTTCACGACGACTATGTCTTCGAAGGATCAGAAGCTGTTTGCCGACGGACGACATAGGTTGGAAAGGCTCCATAATTCTTGGCCATACCGATACGGCCAACATAATCGCAGGTGAATTCTTTCACTTGTTCTACGGCCGCAACAGCCGCAAACGCTTGGCTGGCATAAACACTCCCCGGCGGCGTGATCGGTTCAATGCGAGCTGCACGGCTCACATGCGTTCCAATATAATTCCTGCTTTTGGTAACGGGATCGATACATTCGTAAACCGGACCTACGTGGAGCCCGACTCGAAGGTTCAAGTCGCGTAGGCCTTTCTCCTTCCAGTTCATGGCGGCTACCCGTTCACACAGTTCGAGGGCAAATCGCCCGGCATCACGTGCGTAGCCGAAAACAAAGTAGAGTCCGTCTCCCCAAGTGTTTCGGACCAGCGGCGGATGCGGCGACCGGTCCGCGAGTTCGCCGACCAAACCCAGAAAGTGGGTCACAAACAGCGGCACTTCTTCTTCGCTAAGCTTGCTGAAACCGACCGCGTCGGCGAAGAGCACGCTACAAATCTCCGCATTATCCGCCTGCGGCTTGGCCGATAATTCTTCCGCGGCTCTGGTCTTAACATCGAGACCATACGAAGAACGCAGCATCTCGTCTATGCGGACGACTTCAACCGGCACTCCGCTCTCGCGCCAGCGCTTTACCGATGATGCGGTTCCTCCGCGGCCATCACCGGGCTGACCATCCCACACAGCCAGTCCCAACATAGGCGTACCGAGCTGCCTTGCGCGAGCTAGTGCCACGCCATGGAGCAGCAGGTTCGAATACTCGTACTGAACGCCGCCCGGCGTGAGAACGTGGTCCGAAGCTATCGTGACACCTGCCGCCCAATTGATCACCGCTTCGCAGCGCTCGGCCCACTTTGAGCCGGGAATAATATCTACGCTATCCCGGATAAACCGCGCCTTTTCATACGGCAGGACGACCTGCACCTCGGCGCCCAGATCGAGCATCCCTTCGGCGAACAGGATGTCTGAGCCGCAAGCCACGGAGACATAGCCGAAGCCCGCCTTCATCTCGACAAGGTGTTGCCGGAGAGCCTCGCGCACCCCCGCCTCGAGTTGTGCGGGAAAACGGGGGTTCTCCCGGCCCGGCTGATCGACCATATGGCCGACGAACGCGACCACCGCCGGAATAATAAAGCAATGTTCGATCGGTTCGCGGTCGCCATCGAGATGCGTGAGCAACAGCCGCACGTTGCGGCGCGTCGAACACAAATCGCCAAACCGCTTCCCGGCAGTTCGAGCGGCGCGGCAATACCAGTCTTCGGCCTCCGACCACTCACCAAGAATCACAGCCGATTCACCAAGCGTCGCTAGCAGTCAGTACGAATCCTGCTGGTTCGCTTCCAATTGGATTAGCTCCTGGCGGCAGATGCCCCTAACGTCCCGTGCGAGGACTGTCGCGTGATCGCGATCCCCCAACACCACGGCAAGCGTCGCCGCGTTGATGCCTGTCCAGTATCCGCGAGTTTGCTTAAATGCATCTAAATAAAGCCCATACGCTATGCGTAGATGCTGCTGCTTCTCCGTATCTTCAACGGCCTCTTCGGCGAGGTCTTTGTGAGTTCGCGCAAGCAACCCAAGTGTTTCCTCATCGGATAGCCCCTCCTTAACCAGCCCGTCAAGGACGACTTTAGCCGCCCGAGGGGCCCCGCTGCGAGCCAAAGCCAAGCCCAACATTTGTCGTAAACGGATGTCACGCGGAAAGTAAGTCAGCCCTTCCTGCAAGATGTCAAACGCCACCAACGGCTCTCCCAGCTTTAGAACGCCTTCGCCAAGCAACCGATAGATCTCCACTGACTCACTCCATATGTCCAGGTCGCGCCCACTCCAAAAGGAGATCGCCTCCGACAACGTGTCGCCGGCAACCGGCGCCAGTAGAGCATGCCAATGATAGACCTCTTCTTCAATTCGCGAAGGAGCATTTGCGGCAATTGGCTTCCCCGTGGGAGACGCAATGGTGTACCCTAGAGCCAACAAAACCTTGATCGTTTCGAGCGAAGTCTTGCGGTCGTACTCCTTTTCGCTCTCGGGAAGCCAGTCGTAAGCGATCAGGCAGGGATGTTGCTTCAAATCATCGTTACGCTCGGGACCAAACCTCCAACCTTCAGCGATGCGCTGTTGCGCCCAGACGTCGTGGGCATTCCCGGCCAACAACTCGGTGAGCCGCCTGAGCTCCGGGGTGAGCCGCACGTGCGAAGTATCCTTGGGTTTAGGCTGGTAGGTCATGGTTTCCTTGAAGTATACGCCGTCGATGCAATTACGTGGGGCTGCGCAAGGAAGGAGGATTGCTCCTGAGGCGAAATCGCGCAGAAGATATAGCCCGGGTGATCGAGCAAGGGCGCGCTACGGCAGGTTAAAACTGCCCAGCGCACCGAAGCGATGTGGCTGTTATCGCCAGTTAAAGGCGCACAAGATCCTCCGTCACAGGGCTTGGTTTAATTCAAGGCATGCCTGATCGAGCCTCCCCATGTCCCCTTCGCGACAATCTACAGACTGGATATTCTGGAAGAGATACGGGATTCGCGCGCTGAAGACGTAGATGGGAAAGAGCACGGCTTCGCCTGTGTCGTTCTGTCTCGCCAGCGCGGCCGTGAATTCATCCTTGCAAGACGGGCTGGTCCAGTAGTGCGGCGTGTACACGGCGGCGACTCGCCGCGCATTGTCCAGAGATTCGGCAACCTGCATCAACCAACTAGCACCGGCCTTCAGAGTTGTTCGATCAAAGAAGATTCGGATACCGGGGCGGAGTGCCTCAAGCTTCCGTTTCACGGCACCGGCGGTTTCCAAGTCGTCGTGACAATAGCTCAGAAAAACATCGTAACTCGGCCGGGTTCCCTTCCTCATTTCGCTCGCGCCCGGCGTCAATTCCTTATCCTTTTTCAGCGCTTCCTCGTCGTGAACGCGCCGCAGCTCTACGAATTTCTCGTGGGCAAGGGTAGCCACGGCCTCGGAGTGAACCACGATCTTAAGCAGTTTCAGCGGTAAGCCTCGATGAATCCAGGACACGGCGGCACGTAGGATTAACTCGGTCATCTGTCCTGGCGGCCACTCTTGGTCGCCGGCGCCGATCAGGGGCATCGCAACCGTAGCGTTGGGCAGATCAGTCAGGAGGTGTGGAGCAAGCGCTCGAAACAGATCGTCGGTAATCTCGGGTGGTGTCCCCCGCCAACCAGATTCAATGCAGAGCACTCGGTTGAATGCAAAGTGGCCGATAACGGGCTGTGATAGCCAGCACGAGAACTGCTCCCTCAGATCGACCGCTTTGGAAGTCGCAAGTGCGGCGACGGAAAGCCCAGCCCGATCAAGGGATCCTATCAATGAACTCGGGGTCGGCAGATAGTCATCCGCGAAGGCGGAGACGACCAGTATATCTACAGCTTGGTCAGCAGGTAAGCGCGCCAAGTCGCCGCACAGCAATTGGATTGTCCTCTTCGCGCCACTATGGTCAATAGTCCAACTAGCCAGCAGCTGCATGTAGGCGATTGTACTATGAGAGTGCGCTCCGCGAACTTGCCAAACCGGCATGATCCCGTCCGCGGCGTTGGGCGGCCGTGGCCAAGCATGTTTCCCCACGAGCCGGCGCGGCCTCCTAGAGGGGCGTTCAGCGTGAGCTATTGCACGTAGAACTCGCCCGCCCGTCCGCGCTCGATCCACGCCGGCGGAAATTGCGCGAGCGCTTCGGGCGGCACGCCAGCGGGGCGGCGTGCTGCTGGCGTAAGGTGTTCGTGCGGAGGCAGATGAGGGCGCGTTCCGCGGCGGTTCGGGCAAGCTGCCGGTGCGTTCCGTGTCGGCAGTTGCTTCGGCGATGACTGGATCGACCAGGGGCGAGCGACCAGCCAGAACCCGCCCGCCCGCGCTCGATCGACGCCGGCCGAAATCCCGCGAGCGCTTCGGGCGGCACGCCCGCGAGGCGGCGCGCTTCTTGCGTAAGGCATTCCTGCGCAGCCAGACGAGGGCACGTTCGGCGGCGGTTCGGGCAAGCTGGCGGTGCGCTCCGTGTCGGCAGTCGCCTCGGCGATGGCTGGAGCGACCGGGGGCGCGCTACGGCAGCCAGTACCGCCCGCCCCGCACGCGCCGATCCACGCCGGCGGAAATCCGGCGAGCGCTTCGGCTGGCACGCCCGCGAGGCGGCGGGCCTGCTTGCGTAAGGCGTTCGTCCGAAGCCAGGGCGCGTCCCCAATGCTTGCGGTCAACACCGCTAGCGATATGCCTCCTAGAAGGCCCGAGAACGTTGCATGCCATAGGCCTCGCGCAGTAGTCGCTGCCGCGCGGGAAAGCGGATTTTTCGCGATGACAGCCTTCGCGTGAGGTCCATTTGGGAACCCAAACGTTATTGGGTCGTTCCGCGCCCGTCAATAGATGAGATCATTGCTGCAGGGATGACTGTCCTCGGTTTCTCCGGAATTCACAACGGTGAGTATTACCGTCAGCAATACGGTCTTCGCTTCGTCGGACACGATGCGGCAGTCGCACTCGTGCGCAACGGCGAGGTCATCTTCGCCGCCGAAGAAGAACGCTTCTCGCGCCAGAAGCACACATCGAGTTTTCCGAAAGGTGCGTTCCGTGCCGCACTTCAAGCCACCGGAATGCGTCTGGAGGACATCAATTTGGTTGCATACCCATGGGCGGTGACTCCCCTGAAGTTCCTCCGTCTGAATATGAACCACTCCCATCGCGTGCCGCTACGGTATGGCCCACGGCTCGCTTTAGCCGGGCTCCGTGTCCTGCTCGATCTCATGTCGCCGCGACGCATCGCAGGCCGCTTTGCGGCGGAACTGGAGCATCCACTACCGCCGTGCCGCGGTGTCGCACATCATCTGGGCCATGCTGCGTGTGCCTATTTCACGTCGCCGTTCGACCATGCCGCCGTTCTAACGGTGGACGGCCAGGGTGAGGACGAAAGCGGCTCGTTGGGTGAGTGGCGCGAAACGCAGTACAAGCATATCCGGTCAATCCACTCCCCTGATTCGATCGGCATAATCTACGGATTGATCACTGACTTCGTGGGCATGCGCGCTGCATGGGACGAATACAAAGTGATGGGCATGGCGTCCTACGGCGACCCAGAGAGATTCGCGTTACAGTTCCGGGGTCTGGTCGAGCTGTTTCCGGATGGACGTTACCGCACAAATCGTACCGCCATGGTATTCGAGCCCGGCTACTGCAATGCCATGCTCAGCAAAGCTTTCGGTCTGGCGCCGCGCGTAGCTGGCGAACCGCTTGCGCAAATTCACTTCGATCTTGCCGCAGGATTGCAGCGCATGACCGAAAGCGTGGTCTTCCATCTGCTACACCATCTCCGAGCGAAAACTTCGGCAGCGAATCTCTGCCTCGCAGGCGGTGTGTTTCAGAACTCCGTCCTGAACGGCAAGATCCTGCGTTCGGGCCTGTTCCAACGCGTACACATTCCACCCGTTCCGGGCGATCACGGGGGAGCGCTGGGTGCGGCTCTGCACGTCTACCACGATGTGGCTCGCACGGGGCGCAGGGACGTCCACTTTTCCGTATTTGCGGGCCCCGAGTATACTGACGCTGAGATAGAGGTAGCACTCAACCAACACAAATCCTCAGTCTGCTACGGGACCCCGGCCGATCTCGTTGCCACAGCCGCAAATCGCTTGGCGTCGGGCCAGATTCTGGGATGGTTCCAAGGCCGCATGGAATATGGTCCGCGGGCGCTTGGGCATCGGAGTATCCTGGCAAGCCCTTTGCGGCGGGAGATGAAGGATGCCGTGAACCAACGAATCAAACACCGTGAGGATTTCCGGCCTTTTGCCGGCGCTGCCCCGGTGGAACGTGCCAGCGAATTCTTCGAACTGGATTCGTCTTCGCCGTACATGCAGTTCGTCGTGCCTGTCCGGCCGTCCGCCGAGGAGCGTATCCCTGCGGTTGTTCATAAGGGCACCTGCCGCGCGCAGACCGTCGATGTCGCCGAAGACCCCCTCTTTCACGCCCTCCTGGTGGAGGTTGGTATTAGAACCGGGTGCCCGGTCCTGCTGAACACCTCGTTCAACGACGCTGACGAACCGATTGTCTGCTCGCCAACAGACGCCATTCGCAGTTTCCTATGCACGAACCTGGACGCACTCGTAATTGGATCGTTTCTCGCGGAACGTGTGTTGGTCAGCCCGAACTAGAGCCCGTTCCGCAGCGGTGGGACAAGCTGCCGGTGCGCGCGTGTCGGCGGTCTCTTCGGCGTGGCTGGATCGACTAAGGGCCAGCTACGCCAGCCAGAACGCGCCCGCTCCACGCCGGCGGAAATCCTGCGAGCGCTTCGCGCGGCGGTTCGCGCAGTCTGCCGGTGCGCTCCGGGCCGGCACTCGCCTCGGCGATGAGCTGGATCGGCCAAAGCCAGAACCCGCCGCCCGCACGCGCTCGATCCGCGCCGGCGGAGATTCTGCGAGCGCTTCGGCCGGCGGCGCCGCGTGGCGGCGGGCTGCTTGCATAGGGCGTTCGCGTGCAGCCAGTCGAGGGCGCGCTCCGCAGCAGTTCGGCCAAGCTGCCGGCGCCGCCCCGCGTCGGCAGTCGCCTCGGCGATGGCTGGATCGACCAAGGGCGAGCTGCGCAAGCCAGAATCGCCCGCCGCGCACGCGCTCGATCCACGTCGGCGGAAATTCCGCGAGCGCTGCGGCGGGCAAGCGCGCGAGGCGTCGGGCTGCTTGCGTAGGGCGTTCGTGCGCAGCCACGCGAGGGCGCGTTCCGCGGCGGTTCGGGCAGGCTGCGATGCGCTGCCTCTCGGCAGTCGCTTCGGCGATGGCCGGATCGAGAGGGCGAGCTACGGCAGGTAGAACTCGCGCCCGCCCGCAGCGCGCCCGATCCGCGCCGGCGGAAATTCCGCGGGCGCTGCGGGCACTACGCCCGCGAAGCGGCGTGCTGCTGCTTGCGCAGGGCGTTCCTGCGCAGCCAGACGAAGGCGCGTTCAGCGGCGGTTCGGGCAATGCTGCGAGCGCTTCGGCGGGCACGCCGGCGAGGCGGCGTGCTGCGTGCGTAAGGCGTTGGTGCGCAGCCAGACGAGAGCGCGCTTAACGGCGGTTCGAGCAAGCTGCCGGCGCGCTCCGTGGCGGTAGTAGCCTCGGCGATGGCTAAATCGACCAAGGGCGCGCTAACCAGTCAGAGGCGCCGCTCGCCCGCACGCGATCGATCCACGCCGGCGGAAATTCGGCGAGCGCTTCCGGCGGCACGCCCGCGAAGCGACGTGCGCTTGCGAAAGGTGCTCCTGCGCAGCCAGACGAGGGCACGTTCGGCGCCGCTTCGCGCAAACTGCCGGTGCGCTGCGTGTCGGCGCGCCGGCGATGGCTGGATCGACCAAGGGCGAGCTACGGCAGCCAGAAGCGCCCCCGCTCCCGCATGCGCTCGATCCACGCCGGCGGAAAATTCGGCGAGCGCTTCGGCTGGCACGCGCGCGAGGCGGCGGGCTGCTTGCATAAGGCGTCCCCTGCGCAGCCCGACGAGGGCGCGTTCCGCGGCGGTTCGGGCAAGCGGCCGGCGCGCTCCGTGTCGGCAGTCGCTTCGGCGATGGCGGGAGCGACCAAGGGCAAGCTACGCCAAGTAAATTGCGCCTGCCCGCACGCGCTCGATCCACGCCGGCGGAAACTGCGGCTAGCGCTCCGGGTGGCACGCCCGCGAGGCGGCGGGCTGCTGGCGTCAGGCGCCAGACGAGGGCGCGTTCGGCGGCGGTTCGGACACCCTGCCGTGCGCTCCGTGTCGGCTCGCGATTTCCCGAGCGCGAGTCAGAAGCAGTCGGTGGCGGTGCAGGAAGGGCCCCGCCAAAGGCGCTCCGTTCGGTTTTCTCCAGGGGCTACTGCCGGTCGTAAACGAACACGACTGGCTTTTGCTGGCCGGTGTTATGAACCGTTGCGGTCAGGGTTTTTCCGTCGGCCGAGACCTTATACTCCACCGTATCCATTACCTTGCCCTGGTGTTTGTCAGTGAGCTGAATCGTGTCAGGCTTCAGACGTTTGCCCGAAACGAGAATCCCCACAGGCGCGTTCGGCCCCACTTCGGCGTAGTCCTTCCCATCGAACTTCACGTCGAGACGGCCTTTATCCGAAGGATAGACAAACGAAATGCCGCCCTCGTACGGTTGTATCTCCCAATCGACCGGCTTGCTCTTCTCCTTCTCAGCCTTGCTTTCCCAAGTACCCGCCAGGCCACTCTTCCCGGTGACACGACCAACCACCCCCTCATCTTCAAACGTGGTGCCGTCCAGCCGGGTCCCCGTGGTGTGGACCGTCAAAGTCTTGCCCTCCGGCGAAAGAGTCCAAGTGGATTCGGAAAGGACTCTGCCATCCTTCTTACTCACCATTTTCCAGGAATTGTCTCCCGTTTTCGTGAGAGACGCGGTGCCGCCGAACTCCATCGGCTGGTCCGTGCCGTCGGCAACCAGCACTTGAGGAACCGCACCGCTATCGAACTTGTACTTGTTCGGGGCCAGTTCGTCGATCTTCACACGTTGGCCGGTCACCTTGCTTTTGTCCTGATTGTACTTCCACTTACCCACGAATGGATCGTCTGCAGCCGTAATGGAGCCGGCTACAAGAACGGCGAGTGCGGCGGAACGGAATACGTTGATGAACATAAGGTAGCCTCCTTGAGAAGTTTAGCTGATGGACTATATCAGCCGGAATTTCGGTTGTCAAGGGCGAACTGAGGGCGAAGCGAGGGCATCATTCCATGAAGAGTGATAGAATCTAAACGCCATGACTGGACTAAGATCGTCCAATCTCAACGTTCGATTCAGGAGACTTGCAAGATGCCACGACATGCACAGCCAAGAGTAGACAGCACCATCCTTGAGATGGCCATCGTTGGCTATCAGAGCGAGGCCGAAAGGCTCTCGGCTAAGATAGCCGATATTAAAGCGCTACTAGGTCAACAGGGTCCAGGGGGGCGAAAAGCCACCGCAGCCGGAACGAATCACGCAGGTCCAGCGAAGCGCCGCACGATGAGCAAGTCTGCCCGCGCCAGGATTGCTGCCGCTCAGAGAGCACGATGGGCGGCGCAGAAGCAGCAACAAGCCCAACCGGCGAAGCCCAAAAAGCGGAAGTTGTCGGCAGCCGGTTTGAAAGCCATAAGGGAAGCCACGAAAAAGCGTTGGGCGGCTTACCGCAAGGCCCACAAAGCTGCGGCTTAGCCGATTAAACGGCGCGCTACGCCAGCCAGCGCTTGCCCTGCCGCACACGCCCGATCCACGCCGGCGGAAATTCGGCGACCGCTTCGGCTGGCGCGCGCGAAGCGGCGTGCGGCTTGCGTAAGGCGTTCGTGCGCAGCCAGACGAGGGCGCGCTCCGCGGCGGTTCGGGCACGCTGCTGGGGCGCTGCGGGTGGGCAGTCCCAGCGCGGGAGTTGTGTGCGACGGACCTCGAAGCGTTGCTGCCGATTCTCGCTCAGGGTAACTAAGCTGAGTTCAGGCTGTGGCGAGTGAAGTGAAGGGCTACAGGTGAAAGATCCGCGTGCTCCTCTGCTGCTACCAGGAGGGCGCGAAGCCGCGCCCTTCCCGCCTGGACTGCCGGGCAGCCACCGCCGACAGCGTCCCACTGACGATCAGCATAGGAATCAGCCCGATGACTTTCGCCCGGTTCCACGTCGGCCCGTCGTTGCAGAGGTATGCCACGGCGGTGATCAGATTGATGGCCAGGGCTCCGATGCAGACCACCAGGCTGAACCATCGGGGCCTGCCCGACTCGTCCAGTTCGATATACCACCAGGCACTCATGACAATGCCCAGCCCTAGCACGCAGGAGCAGATCGCGCTCAAGAAAGACATGGGGGCCTGCGACTGCCAGGCATAGCTGGGAACCCCCGTCATGTAGCCAACACAACCCACAACTCCAATGGCCAAGATGATCGACCCGAGAATAGCGATAGCCCAAAGCCACCTTTCGCACCACCGGTGCGTGTGACGCAGCAGTAATGCCGCCGCGCCGAGCAACAGCACGACCACCGTGTTGGGCGCGGTACGATGCCAGTCTCCCGCTCCCATGTTTACCGCGATCAAGGTCTCTGCCCTGGGCCCTGTCCCAAATATCCTTTCGGTCGCCAGCACGACCGCCAACGACAACGTCACCATAGCCAGCACCGACGTGACCCGCGGGTACCAGGCGCCGATCCCGATCAAGGCCAATCCGCAGGCCATAAACCCCAGGGCCGAGGCGGGCGGAGTGGGAACGCTGGCCGGGAGCACCTTGGCGTACGCTATCTCGTGGAACGCCTGCACCACTAGGACGGCGATTCCCAATCCGGCACACATGCCTCCACTTACGATCAGACTCGCGCGATAGACCGGACCGACTCGATACTCATTCGGCATGGTCGCACCATGGGCCAGCGGGCACCGGTAACGAGCGCGGATGTCGCTGGATTCGCGGGCGGCGGCGTCCCTCGTCCGCATTCAAGATCACGAGATAAGGATCTGAAATAGCCTGTTGCATTACATATGTATAATCTCTTAATCTGGTATTCCCTGTAAATGTTGCCTTTGGTACACAGTGCCAGGGTTAGAGGCGTTCACGTTGTCGTCTCAAAACTCGAATGGTGTCCACGTTCGGACAACTGCTCGTCCGCGAAAGCAACCCGATTGTCCGCCTCGCCAAGCCAGTTGATGCCGGTTATAGCCATACCCCTTTCGGTTATGAATCACGACATCTCTTGGTTATGGACCTCGACAGCCACTTGCAGATATTCAGAGCGTGGTACCTTAAATACGGTAAGATTTAGGCGTGCGTGTGATGACCGTCGATGACGCAATGCTGGGGGCTCTGCTGCTGTTGCTTTGTATTCTGGTCGTTTGGTTGCTGCGCCCCAGGAGCAAGAGTTATTGATTCTGGGCGCGCTGCTAGTAGAACGTAAGGTGGAAGGCAAATCACCACTCCACACAGATCCCGACAGCGGCTAACTCCTCCTGTGAAAAGGGCAGCTCTGTTTCGAGCTGTTCTTTTGAGAACGGGGCGTCGTAAGGTACGACTGCCCCGAAAAGGAGCCCGTCGCGGAGGCGGCGGGCGGCTTGCGTAAGGCGTTCGTGCGCAGCCCGACGAGGGCGCGTTCCGCGGCGCTTCGGCCAAGCTGCCGAGCAGCCAATGTAGGCCACACGCCCCCGCTCGATCCACGCCGGCGGAAACTCCGCGAGCGCTTCGGCGGCACGCCCGCGAGGCGGCGCGCTTCTTGCGTGACGCGTTCCTGCACCGCCTGACGAGGGCGCGTTCCGCGTCGGTTCGGGCAAGCTGGCGGGCAGCCAGAACTCGCCCGCCGCGTACGCGCTCGATCCACGCCGGCGGGAATTCGGCGAGCGCTACGGGTGGGCGCACTCGCGGAGGCGGCGTGCGGCTTGCGTGGGCGTCTCATGCGGGGGATTTGCTGCCGGTGTGCTCCGCGTCGGCAGGGCTGCCTTGGCGGGAAGCGCCGGCACCCGCGCCACTAGATCGAGCCGCGCGCCCGGCGCACCGTCGCGTCGAGTGCCCGCAGCCGCAGGACACGATGCGGGAGAAGACGCCGGGTAGCACTGTGTTACGTTGGCCGCAGTCGCGCACGCCCGAGGCGGCGAGACGGACCAATGAGAATACTTGCGGCGGCGGATATTCATGGCAAGTGGCCAATCTACAACTGGCTCCTGGCCGCAGTTCGCGAAGAGCACGTTCGAGCGCTGGTACTCGCGGGCGATCTTCTCGGCTGCCCGGATGGCTTCGATACTCCTGAGGAAGCGCAGAAGGTTGAGGCCTGTCTGTTGACCAGCTTACTGGGCAGGGCAGGAGTGCCAGTCTTTTACATCATGGGGAACGACGATCTGGTTGAACTCGATTCCAGCACAGAAGCGGTCCAGTCGCTCCACGGTCAGCGAGTCTGCTGTGGAAAGTTCGCGTTCGTCGGCTATCAGTACTCCTTGCCATTCATGGGTGGTCCGTTTGAAAAGCCAGAGTCCCAGATCGAGAGCGACTTAACTCAGTTGACGCATTTGCTCGATGCTCAGACCGTGCTTGTTTCGCACAGCCCAGCTCTCGGAGTACTCGATCCCGGGTTCGGGACCACACAAATCGGCAGTCGTTCACTGCACGATTTCCTTGAAGCAAACCCTTTTCGGGCGCACATCCATGGGCACAGCCATGCGGGGTTCGGCCGATACGGGGCCCATTTCAACGTGGCGTCGGCCGGGCACGCGAGGGCGATGATCCTTGATCTTGAGACGATGCAGCATCGGATCATTAGTGAAGAACATCAGCAAGGAGGCTACATTCTATAACGACCGGTATGCCGTGGCTGGAGAATCCGCCACCGCCAATGAGCGCCTTAGGCCGCTTTCCCCTTGCGCGCGCCCGCGGGCAGCGCCTTGCTCGTTTTTGGCATTGTGCGGTATCGCCGGCTTTCCCCTCGCGCGCCCGCGAGCAGCGCCCCTTACCTATCACGTCGACACGCGAGCGCTTCGTCTGGCACGCCCCGCGAGGCGGCTTGCTGCTTACGTAAGGTGTCCATGCGCAGCCAGACGAGGGCACGCCCCGCGGCGGTTCGCGCAAGCTGCCCGGCGCGCTCGGTGCCGGCAGTCGCCTCGGAGGCTGAATCGAGCAAGGGGAGCTACTGCAGCCAGCATTCACCGCGCCCGCCCGTGCTCGATCCACGCCCGCGGGAATTCCGCGAGCGCTTCGGGCCGGCACGCCCGCGAAGCGGCGTGCTGCGCGCGTAAGGCGCAGCACGAGAGCAGTTCGGGCAAGCTGCCGGCGCGCGTCATGTCGGCAGTCGCCGCGATCGATGGCGGGATCGACCAGGGGCGAGCCCCGGCACCGAGAACTCGCCGCCTGCACGCGCTTGATCCACGCCGTCGGGAAACTCCGCGGGCGCTTCGGGCGGCACGCCCGCGAGGCGGCGGGCTGCTTGCGTAGGACGTTCATGCCCAGCCAGACGAGGGGCGCGTTCCGCGGCGGTCAGGGCAAGCTGCCGATACGCGCCGTGTCAGCAGTCGCCTCGGCGATGGCTGGATCGACCAAGCGCGAGAACTCGCCCCGCCCGCACGCGCTCGATCCACGCCGGCGGAAATTCCGCGAGCGCTTCGAGCGGCACGCCCGCGAGGCGGGGTGCAGCTTGCGTAAGGCGTTCGAGCGCTGGCCAGGCGCGGGTGCGTTCCGCGGCGGTTCGGGCAAGCTGCCGGCGCGCGTCGTGTCGGCAGCCGCTTGTACGCCGTACCTTCCCGCGCCCGCCGGCCCCCGTTCCCCCAAGCCCAACTTCCGGTTGGCCGACAATCTGGGCGCGATCCGATGAACCCGAGTCAAATGAGTGCGATGCAGGCGATTAGCCGGATTTCCAAATAAATCACTTGATTCTTCCTCCGTCGATCATTTGCTACGTCAGCGGCACCTCGCCCGAAGTCCTTATGCGATTCTCGCCAGCCTCTGCCTCGCCAGTCGAGCATACAATGTAAGGCCGATTCTATCGCTCGCGGCGATGGACTCTCTGAGCATCGCTTTGGCGGCGCAGACGTCTTCAGCGCCTCCGCGCTCAGCGAGCATGTCTGCATACCAGTAGCGGGCGATCGGTTGGGCCGTCACGTAGGGCACGGCCTCCATCCGCGTGATCGCGGCGCGATGGTGCTCCTCGGCACGCGTCCAGTTGCCGGCGCAGGCCGCTGCGATCCCTGCCGCGGTCCGGACGGGAAAACCGAGATGATTGCAGTCCCATTCGGCGGCGATCTTCTCCGCTTCCGCTTGCAAACGTCCTGCCTCTTCGCGGCGGCCGCTGAGGCAGAGCGCTTCCGTCAGGCCGAGAACCGCATTCCACGCCCCTATGCTCCGGCTGGTTCCCGGCCGTGGCAGGAATCGCATCGCGGCAGTGCAAGCATTCGCCGCGCCCTCCATCTCAGCCGCGGCCATGCCCAAAGCGAGCAGTCCCTCCGAAAAACCGCTGTAAAGCTGTGCAGGGTTGACCGCTGCTTTAGTCAAGAGTGAGAGGGCCTCCTTGGTTTGATCTCGATACAGAAGAATGCCGCCAAGGCTGATTTCCACGACCAAGAGCCATCCGAAATGACAGGACTCCATCAACTCCAATGCTTCTCTGGCCGTTCGCTCGGCTCTCTCCAGGTCCCCTTTGGCAACGTACACTCCCGCCAGGGCCCAAAGTGCGACGGAGTGGGCGATGTCGTTTCCCGTCCGCAGGGCGCGCGCGATCGCTTCCAGTATCAGCCTCTCCGCCCCCGCAGGCTGGCCGCAGAGGAGCGGCGGCCAAAAAAGTCCCATTTCGACGGTGGCCCGCGACCAGATATCGCCTGATTCTTCGTAGATCCGAGTCGCTTTTCGCGCGGCCGCCTCACAGAGATAGAACTGACCGGCGCCATACCGGGTAAACATCTCCTGATCGGCCGCAAAACTAATCACGCGGGTGGGCAACTCATTCTCGGGAATTCTGTGAAGTTCTTCGAGAAGATCGAGTGACCTATCGACATCACCAGTTGTGCTGGCGCTGTGGGCTTGCATCGCCAACACACTGCATCGTACAGAGGCGGGGGCATCTTTAGCGTGTTGAGCGGCGCGATCGATAACCGCTCTCACCTCCTGGAATTGCCTGGCCCACGTGTGGATAACATGAAGCCGGCTGCAGGTCTCAACAAACCGTACGTGATCGCCCAGCGAGTCGAAGAGCGCCAGCGCGCGCTCATACTCGTCAACGGCTTCCTGATTCCGCAACAGGCACAACAACACGGCCGCGCGCCGGGAATGCAGATCGGCGGCGCGCGCCGTGCGTTCATTGTCGAGCAGGGAAACAGCTTTGTCCAAGTGATCGAGTGACTCTTCGTGAGCGGCTGCTCCGCTCGCCTGCCTCGCGGCCTCCAAAAGGAAATGGATGGTCTTTTCCTGATCCACGGACGATCCCGCCTGGTACAGATGATGCGCCAGCGTGGAGACGTGCGCGTCGATGCTGGCAGCGTATACGCGCCCCATCACGTCGGCCACGCGCGCATGCAGCCGCTGACGGCGGGGCAACGACAGCGTCTCAGAAAGCGTCTGCCGAACCAGCTCATGGACGAAGCGATAGCGGGTCTGGCGGCCTGCCCTTTCCGTCTCCACTAGGTGTGCGCGTTCGGCTTCCTCTACGGCCTCTAAAGCCGCGTCTGGCCGGGCCTTCTCTAGCTCCTCCAGCAGTTCCAGCGGGAACTCCCGGCCGATCACGGCGGCAGTCGTCAGGATTCGCTGCGCGTCCCCGCTCAGCCGCTCCAAGCGTCGCCCCAGCACCAGCCGCACGCTTTCCGGAACGTGCAGTTGGTCTACGCGGAGATTCGGGCGGAACGCGCCCTGTTGGTCGAACAGCTTCCCTTCTTCGGCCAGATGACGGAACACCTCTTCGACGAAAAACGGATTCCCTTCGGTCTCTTCGAACACCACGCGCGCCAGCGACCGTGGCGGCTGCTGCAAACTGAGTGCCGCCAGCATTCGCTCCACTCCGGCCACCGGCAAACGACGAAGCAAAATGCGCGTGCCGAGCTTTTGCCGCGTCAGAGATTCCAACATCTTGGCGCCCGGCCGCCCGGCCTTCAAATCCACGTCGCGATACGTGCCGATCATCAACATCGGCAGTCCCGCTACTGCCTGCGCCAGATGCTGCAGCAGCAACAGCGTCGGCTCATCGGCCCACTGCAGATCCTCAAACAATGCCACAATCGGCATCAGCCGCGCCGAGCGTTCCACGAACCCGCGGTACGCGTTAAACAGGAATCGCCGTTGTTGTTCTGGCGGCAACTCCAATGCCGGGGGAATGTCGGGAAACATCCGCCGTAACTCCGGCATCAGCTTGGCCACTTCCGGCGCGTCGCTGCCGAGGGCGTAGCGGAACGTATCGAGAGGCACGCTCCGGGCGCTCTGTTCCAGCGTTTCAATGAACGGCACATAGGGAGGGGACCCCTCCATCTCATAGCAGTGGCCGGTAATTGCAAACGCTCCCCGCAAGCGCGCGACATCCAGCAGGGCGGAAGCCAGGTGGGTTTTGCCGATGCCTGGTTCTCCGCCGATCATGATCAGCGAGCCGCGCCCGGCGAGAGCTTCTTCCAGTTGCCGCGTCAACTGCTTCAGTTCTGCGTCGCGCCCGATCGGCGGGATGCTATCGGCTGGCTGATTCTCTGCTGAGATCGTTTGCGACCCCTCTGATGAAGCGGCCAGCCTTGCAAGGTCAGCGCGCATCTCCGCAATGGACGCGTAGCGTTCCGCAGCGTCTTTGGCCAGCATGCGCCGGGCCATGACGATCAAGCCCTGAACCGTCACACCCTGCTGGATGCCGCCGCCGAAATCGGGCGGATCGCGAAGCACGGCGGACAGAGTTTCCATCGTAGATGCTTTGCGGAACGGATGCTGGCCGCTGATCATCTCGGCGAGAATCACGCCGAAGGAAAACACGTCCGAACGTACATCGAGCGTCAGGCCCTTTACTTGCTCCGGCGACATGTAGTCCGGCGTGCCGAGAATGGTTCCCGGAGCCGTTAATTGCGCGCCGCCCACTTCGAGAGAGCTTGTGGAGCTTTCGGCCGGCGGCCGATCCGCGATCTGCTTGGCGAGACCGAAATCCATGACTTTCACGTGACCCTGTTGAGTGAGCATGATGTTGGCGGGTTTCAAGTCACGGTGCAGAATCCGGCGGGTATGGGCTTCCTGGAGCGTCTCAGCGATTTCTCCTGCCACGCGAAGGATTTCGGCAAGCGGCATGCGGGCATTCAGCAAGCGGGCATGCAGAGTTTCGCCGGCGATGTATTCCATCACCAGAAACAATTCGTCGCGCTCCTCCCCAATTTCGAAGATTTTGCAAACATACGGATGATCGAGCGCGGCGACGGCCATTGCCTCGCGGCGCAACCGTTCGCGCGCGAGCGGATCGGCGGCCATTTCGGGCCGCAGGAGCTTAATGGCCACCTGACGATCAAGCCGTGGGTCGCGGGCACGATACACAACGCCCATGCCGCCCTCACCAATACGGGCAAGGATTTCGTACGGACCCAACCGAGATCCGAAAACTAGAGACGCGGGTTCTCCAAAAACGCCCGAATCGGCCGCAGTCTCCATCTCGTCCAGCATGGCCAACACTTTGCCGGCGATTTCCGCATCTGGGGCGGCAGAGTCGATATATTGCTGCCGCTCCCGCTCGGCCAGAGGGGCGGCGGCCTCGTAGATCGCGTACGTCAGCCGCCAGCGTTCGTCGGTCACAGTCCCGGGGCCCCAGCCAAGGCTTCTTCCAGCCAGCTTCGAGCGAAGTTCCAAAGGGGGGGAACGGTAGCGGTACCACAGCCCATTTCCCGGGCGATCTCCTCGCGTGTCAGGCCTTCGAAGACCCTAAGTTCCACCACCCGCCGGAGTGCGGGATTGATGGCGGCAAGCCGGCCCAGGACATCGTCGATTTCGAGCAGCGAATGCTCCGTGAACGAATCCGGGCCAGGGAGGTCGGGAACCTCGGCTTTCTCCGCGCGCCTCGAGAGCGGACGGGCATGGTGAATCAGCAGCCGCTTCATCAGAAAAGCCGCCAGCCCCAGGAACGCGGCCTTCTCATCCGCTCCATCCGAGCTGGCCGGGCGAAGGGCTTTGATTTTAACCAGTTCGAGATAGAGCTGGTGCACCACCGCGGTAGGCTGAAGCGTGTGATCCGAGCGCTCGCGCCGCATTCGCCCGGCGGCGATCCGCCGGAGTTCAGGGTAGAAAAGCTCAACCAGCCGGCCGGCGGCCTCATGGTCGCCGTTGCGAAAGCTTGCCATCAGCTGGGCTACGGTATCGGGCTGAAGAGAGGCTGGGACCGTCACTTAGGTACCCAGTTTAACCCGCTCAAACAAAAATTCAAAAGCCACGATACAAGCCACCGGCCTACTCTCCCATTCCAGAGTGAGCAGCCTGTAGAGATTCAGACGGCTCGAAGGAGAACTCAAATGATTACACGTCAACCTTCCGTCACCGCCTCCGATTCGATCGGACGCGCAGACAATAACCCTTCCGCACCCCTAGTGAATGGAACCGCCACGGCGCTGGAAGGAAACCAGGTCAAGTATCTTCCCGCTGGAACCGGCCCGGCCTATCAGAGCCCCATAGATAAGATTACGTTTCTCATCACCGGCGAGCAAACCGGCGGCGCCTTTTTCATGGCGGAGGTATCGGTCCCGCCGGGCGGAGGCAACCCACCGCACATTCACCACCGCGAGGAGGAGACGTTCTACCTGCAGCAGGGGACACTGACCATTCAAGTCGGTGGGAAAACACTGAATGCATCGCCCGGAGATTTTATTTGCCTCCCCCGCGGGGTTGCGCATTCCTTCCAGAACACCGGGAACGTGGATACAAAGTTCCTGCTCGTGGCTGCACCCGCGGGCCTGGAGAGGTTCTTTGAAGAAGCGTTTTATCCCGCTGGGGATCCTTCGGTGGAGCCGCCGCCTATGACCGAAGCGTTCTTGGCTAGGGTGCTCGCAGCAGCCCCCAAGTGCGGCCTGGAGTTTCTTCCGCCGGCATCGCAGTAGGTGGTAAACGCCATTTACCGAGAGGAACGCAACATATGGCACAGACCATCGACCTCAACGCTCACGTCACCAGCCATCCCGGCACTTTCTTCCCCAACGAAGCTGCCTGGAATCCGCCAAAGGTGCCTTCCACGGTCTGCCACAACACCGGCATCCACCACGTTGGATTACGTGCCACGGACCCCGCGACCTCTACGGAATTCTACAGGGATGTTCTCGGCACGAAGATTGGTCGGCGGGAGGGCCGCCGACCATCAGCTCTGCGTTGAAAATATTAAGATGCCCACGTTCCCTGTGCCAGCCCTTGCCGCAGCGTCAGGTTGCGCCTGGATCATGGCGCATCCGTCCCCTACTTTTTGAAATTTGAGGATGTAAGCTGCCGGTGCGCTCCGTGCCGAGGGGCGAGCTACGCCAGCCAGAATTCGGAGCCGCGCCCGCGCTCGGTCCACGCCGGCGGAAGTTCGGCTAGCGCTTCGGCCGGCACGCCCGCGAGGCCTCGTGCTGCTTGCGTAACGTGTTCCTGCGGGCCTTGCGCGAGCGCTTCGGCGGGCTAGCTGGCGCATCGCGTCCCGGCGCAGCCGGACGAGGGCGCGTTCCGCGGCCGTTCGGGCAAGCGGCCGTGCGCGCCGTGTCGGCAGCCAGAACGGCCCGAAGGCACGCGCTCGATCCACGCCGGCGGAAACTCTGCGAGCGCTTCGGCCGCGCGTTCGCGAGGCGGCGGGCTGCTGGCGTAAGGCGTCCGTGCGCAGCCGGACGAGGGCACGTTCCGCGGCGGTTCGGGCAGCCTGCCGGTGCGCTCCGGATCGGAGGGCGCTTCGGCGATGGGTGGTACGGCAGGCAGGGCGGGGCGAGCCCACGCGCTCCATCCACGCCGGCGGAAATTCTGCGAGCGCCTCGGCGGGCACGCCCGCGCGGCGTGCTGCTAGCGTAAAGCGTTCAAGCGCAGCCAGACGAGGGCGCGCTCCGTGGCGCTTCGGGCAAGCTGCCCGTGCGCGCCGTGTCGACGGTAGCCTCCGCGACGGATCGACCAAGGGCGCCGTACGCAGCCCGAACGCGCCCGCACGCACGCGCGCCATCCACGCCGGTGGAAATTCCGCGAGTGTTTCGGCGGGTAGGCCCGCGAGGCGGCCGTGCTGCTGGCGTAGGCGTTCCGGCGGTGGCTGGTGTTCGCACGCGCGCCGTCCAGCACGATTACGAAGTCACGGGGCGTGCCGCGAGATGTGCCCAGCCGGGCGGTCGTCGGTAAAACGGGCGCCTGAAGTGCGAAAATCGGGTAGTGTATCAGTTTGACTGCGCGAGCACATGGGCCAAGGACGACTAGCCCGATGTTCGTTGTATACATCACGGAGTACAGCACTCCCACGATGCGTACCGTGTGGAAGCCGCGAAGATTTGCGAGTCTGCCGAGAGCTAAGGAATATGCTGATCAAGAGGCAGAGAGACTCAGGACTGGTGGCCGTGGCACATTAGTTGTTGAGGTCGTTCTGGGCGTCCGTACTTCGGAGCGCAGTGGAAAAACCAAGTACCGCGTGGAACGAGATCCAGCCGGGCGAATCACGCGCGTTGCGCCGATTTGAACTTCAGCCACCCGCCAAAACCGATACACTACCGAAAATCGTACGGCAGGTACAACTCGCCGACCCGCCCGCGCTCGATCCACGCCGGCGGAAACTACGCGAGCGCTTCGACCGGCCCGCCCGCGCGGCGGCGGGCTGCTTGCGCCAGGCGGTCCGCGGCGCTTCGGGCAAGCTGGCGGTGCGCGTTATGCGCAGCCAGACGAGACGCGTCCCGCAGCGGTTTTGGCAAGCTGCCGGTGCGCTCCGCGTCGGTCGTAGCTTCTGCGATGGCAGGATCGACGAGGGGTGAGCTACGGTCACTCTTCCCCTACTTTTTCGCGGCGCCTCGGCCCCTGCCCCCAGTTCGATAAAGTAGGGGACGGATACGCGTCACTCAGGATTTGACCGCCGCGCGGTGCCGCGCTACGCCGATTTCGTAGCTGGCAAGTATTTTGCCCATCTCGCAATTGCAAAAGTGTTCTTTGTCCCGTCCAGTTCCATCGCACTTTGCGCAGCCGGTATCAGTTGTACGGCCGGCCGCCCGATGTTCTGAAACGACATTCCTCGCCAGCGCTCGATAGTAACCGCCCGGGTTTTTCAGGGCGCTAGGGTTCGTGGTGACAATTGTGTCACGTTCGAGGAAGGCCGGAAATGGAACATTTCCTTTGCTGAGCTCTGACTTGATGGTGGCAAGAACGATTAGGGCGTCGCAGCTCGCTGGGTGCCGTTTCTCCATCCTTGCAACAAACTGTTGCTCTGGTGTTCCGGATTCTTGGCATTGCTTCTGGCTTTCAACAGGAGGTTTTTCCCCTGCCTCTTTGGTACGGGCAGGCGTGCACGAAACCGGGCCCGGGCTTTTCGGAGCGTCCAAGGGAATCTCCCCCTTGCTGTGTTTACCTTGCACGTCCCCGACACAGGTTGGCACGTCAATCTTGGGATAACCCTGCGCAAGTCTCGAAAGAAGCGCAGTTTTCGGCGTTACCAAAGCTGCTGGCGTTTGGTCCGGTTTTTCATCATCATCAGCTTTCCGAGATTCAGAGTGTCACCGCCGGTGCAATAATCCCCAAAGTGCCGGCTGAAAATTCCCCAGCCCCTGCAAGGTGGTGTATACCCGCATAGACTCCATCTGGAGGAGGTGCGGTGAGGTGCTACGGGGGAAAGACGTGCACGAAGTGGAACAGATGAAGCAGATGGGCCTAAGCGTGTCGGGGATCAGCGAACTGACGGGCTACGACCGCAAGACGGTGCGCAAGTACTTGTTGAATCCGGAAGGCGCGCCGGACTACGGTCCGCGCGTGGCAGGGCCCAGCAAGCTGGATCCATACAGGCCCTATCTGGCGGACCGCCTCAAAGCGGGAGTGTGGAATGCGCAGGTGCTGCTATGGGAGATCCGCCAGCTGGGCTATGGCGGCGGCTACACGATCCTGAAGGACTGGTTGCATCCACAGCGGCGCGCCGGATATACCGCGGCGGTGCGCCGCTTCGAGACACCGCCAGGCAAACAAGCACAGGTCGATTGGGGACACCTGGGCGAGTTGGAGATGGGCGGTACCACGCACCGAATCTGGGGCTTCACGATCACCCTGGGCTACAGCCGGCGGATGTGGGCACAGGCGGCCCTGGACCAGAAACTGGGAACGCTGCTACGCATGCACGAAGGGGCTTTCCAGGAATGGGGCGGAGTGCCGGAAGAGATTCTGTACGACCGCATGCGAACGGTGTGGCTGGGCCAGGACGAGCGCGGAGAGATCATCTGGCACCCGGTGTTTTTGGACTTTGCGCGGTACTGGGGATTTAAGCCGCGACTGTGCCGGCCTTATCGGGCGCAGACGAAAGGGAAGATCGAATCGGGCGTGAAGTATGTGCGGCGGAATTTCGTATGTGGGCTGCAGGGGCGGGAGCCCGGATGCTTGATGGACTTCAACACGGAACTGCGGCACTGGGTGGAAACGGTGGCCAACCGGCGGGTGCATGGGACCACTTACGAGCAAGTGCTGGTGCGCTGGGACGGGGATCAGTTTGCCATGCAGCCCGTGAACGGTAGGCGGCCGTATCTGTACAGCGACGACGAACTGCGCAAGGTGGCCCGGGACGCGTATGTGAGTTGGCAAGCCAGCCGGTACTCGGTGCCCTGGCAGTATGTGGGCAAAGAAGTGTGGGTACGGGAACAAGGTGGACAGGTGGAGGTGCAATGTGGCGGTGAGCGTATCGCCGTGCACGCGCGTGCCTCACGGCAACACCAGGTGATCACCCAGGCGGCGCATCACGCCGGCATTCCGCTGGGTGGAGAGGGGCAGGGCGGCAAGATCCTGATTCACCTGCGGGAGATGGCGCCGTTGGTGGAGGCCCGGCCCCTGGCCGCGTACGAGAGCCTGGCGGTGGGAGGTGTGCAATGACACCCATCGAGCAGTTGCAGAGCGCACTGAGCACGTTGGGTCTGAAAGCGGTGGAGGCCCGCTTGGAGGGTTTACTGGAACAGGCCGCAAAGAAGGAACCCAGCTACGCCGAGTTCCTGGAGGAAACGCTGAGTTGCGAAGTCGAAGCGCGCCGGACGCGGTATTTGCGGGCGCGCCTGCAACTGGCGCATCTGCCGTTCCTGAAGACCTGCGCGCAATTCGACTTTGGGTTTCAGCCCTCCATCGAGGAGAAGCAGATTCGAGAGCTGCTTTCGTTACGTTTCGTGCATGAAGCCAGCAACGTGGTTTTCCTGGGACCGCCCGGAGTAGGTAAGACGCACCTAAGCGTGGCACTGGCGGAAGCGGCTATCCAAGCGGGCTTCGGCGCTTACTTCATCACGGCGCACGACATGGTGGCGGACCTGGGGCGGGCCTATCGCGAGGGGCGGCTGGACCGGCGCCTGCGCGTCTATATAGCGCCCAAGGTGCTGGTGATCGATGAGATGGGCTACCTGCCACTGGACGATCTGGGAGCCACAATCTTCTTCCAGTTAGTCAGTGCCCGGTATGAGCGGGGCAGCATCATCTTGACCAGCAACAAGAGCTACGGCGACTGGGGTTCCATCTTCGGTGACCCGATCATTGCCACGGCCATCCTGGACCGGCTGTTGCACCATTCGACGACCATCAACATCCGCGGCGAGAGTTACCGGCTGAAAGAACGGCGGCGGGCCGGCCTGCTGCCCCGCAGCGATCAGCAGGGGCAGGAGACGATCTTACCCACGCCGGCCCTGTCCGCAACGGTGACGTCCGGCAGCCGGAGAAAGGCGGGCGCATAGAAATGGACCAGAGCAGAGCGTGGACCGATTTCGCAGCGGTGAAAGCGGCGTTGGGGATAGAGAGGCTGCTGGAGCAATACGGCGTGAAATTGCGCCGGAGAGTGGGATCCCATCTGCGGGGCCTCTGTCCGTTACCGCAACATAGCTCGTGGGAAAGCAGGGAGAGTTTCATCGTGAATACCCGCAAAAACGTGTGGGTCTGTCACTCGCAATCGTGTGTGGCGGCGCGGGGAGGACAGGCGGGCGGCAATGTCCTGGACCTAGTGGCAATTATGGAGCACTGCTCAATTGTGGAAGCGGCGCGGCGGCTGTCAGCCAGATTTGGGACGGACGGGCATATGGGGCGGGGTTTAGAAGGCACTGGTTTCAAGAAAAATGAAGGCGGAGCCTCTTCCCTTTTTCCCTTCTCCGTCGCAACGCAGAACGCTCCGCTGCGCTTCGTGCTGTGCCCGGTGGATAGCCGGCACCCCTACTTGCACCAACGCGGGATCGAGTACCAGACTGCCGAGTATTTTCAGGCCGGCTTTTATTCCGCTAGCGGCTTGCTGGAAGGGCGAGTCGTGATCCCGGTCCATAACCGGCATGGCCAACTGGTGGCTTATGCGGGTCGGGCAATCGGGCAGGCGGAGCCGCGCTACAAATTTCCGACGGGCTTTCAGAAATCCCTGGAGCTGTTCAACCTGCACCGTGCTGTGCGCAGTGGCGATCGGCGGGTGGTCGTGATGGAAGGATTTTTCGATTGCATGCGCGTACATCAAGCTGGCTTCCCGAACGTGGTGGCGTTGATGGGGTCGGCGCTTTCAGCGACCCAGCAGGAGTTGTTGCTGGCTCATTTCGGGGAATTGGTGCTGATGATGGACGGCGACAAGGCGGGCCGCCGCGCCAGCCAACGGATAGCCGCCCAACTCGGCAATCAGATTCCTCTGCGCGTAGTGGAAGTCCCGGCCGACCGGCAACCGGATCAGCTGAATGGGACAGAGATCCGCCGGTTGCTGGAAACGGATGGGGCGGCAGCGCAGATCTCGGGAGCGGAACATAATGCTCGGATAGCTACGGTGGAGCGCAGCCTATGAGTGGTTTGAACGGAAGGACCGACGGGCTTCCGCAAGGTGGTTCATATAACCACCACCTCGCGGGGGCTGGGGAATTTTCGACCGGCGAAATGGGGAATTTTCAACCGGCGTTGACAAGAGAGGGGATTTGCGCGTGCGCGTGCGTTTGCTGTCGTTTTGGCCTCTGTACGATTTAGGGAGGTTTTTCCAAGCGCGAGCGAAGCAAGCGCATTTGCTAATATTTTTTTCTGATGATGATGATGAACACCCGGAGAAGCGGTGTTCAAACCTGGCTTCCAAGCACTGTTACTATCCAAATACTGTTCTTGGCCGGGTGACGGCCAAGGGCTTAGCCGTGTAGCGGCTAAGGGGGTGTTGGAATGGCCTATTTGCACGGGTTCGGAGGACTCCTTAGCCGTGTGACGGCCAAGGGGGCATATCTTAGTCGCCGATTTATCAACAAAATACGAGCGCAACGCCTCCCATCGGATTGCGTATTGGGTCGGCAGATTACCCCTCTTCGTGTCGCTACGTTTCTGCTTTTCGAGGAACCCCATAGCTACCAAAGAGACTACAGCTTCCTTGACCGTACTTTGTTTCAGCCCGCAGCCGAGTCTGATCCAGTGAATCGAATCGCCGTCCTTGCCGTACACACCACTAACCATTTGCGTCAGGCTTGCTGCGTCGGCAAGTTTGCGGTATGGAATCGTGCGCTCCGCGATGAACAGCAATACGGCCGTGCGCGGCAGGCCGAGCAAATCGGGACCGTACCGGATGATATCGAGCAGGGCTGCCATCGGCCCGCTGTATCCGGGGATTTTAAATTGCGCCGGCGTTGGTCTCCCTTTCTTGCTTTGGCTCGCCGGCTGCGTCATCTGCAAGTCTCCAACCGGAGCGCCATGTCTAGCAAAACGGCCCGAGTCACTGTTCGCAAACGGACAAACGCACCGTCTTTCAATTTCGGCAGACAAACCTTGGAAGAATGCTCGCCGCTTCCACGGTCAGCGGTAGGATGAACATCAAGAATGGAATTCAGCTCCCGGAAGGTCGATGGTCGGGTATCAGCAGCCACCTGCCCGCAAGCGACAGGGCGCTTAGTGAAACTGGCGAGCTCAAGTCCCGTGAATCCGCGGTGAAAGACCGTGGCAACTCGGACTTGAATTGAACGCCCATCCTGGCGTATAGTTGGATTGTTCGATCTGGTCGGGCTGACCACTTCGTCACATCCTTAATGAACTACGAAAGGCGCCGCGGGGAGCGGCGCCTTTCGTGTCGTTAGCCGAGCTGTTGGCGTGAGGACGGACGCATGGAGGCGATGCCCTGTTGTTTACTCCAATTACTCCATTAACCAGGGTGCCAAGAACGGAATGTTGAAAAACCAGTGAGTTAGGTGGCCAAGAACCAACGCCTTAGACGCATAAGTCTTTAATTTACAGACGACAGGCAATTTCCCAAGCTGGACGTCGCGGGTTCGAGTCCCGTCTCCCGCTCCATCTTTTCAATGACTTGCATGCCTTGCCGAATCAGCTCTTGTCTCATTTGTCTCAATTGGACAGCAATGCGTCGGACTGTAGTGCCTTAAAGTCTGACCAAAGCGCCGACGACGCCTCCCGCTTACGAGCGAGCGACGAATCAACGTACTCCGCCATGTGAACACCCGGGCCGTGCCCCTGCTGATCGGCGATGATTTTGGGGTCCGTGCCTCTTTCCTTGTGCAGCGTGGAATGGGATCGCCGCAGCACCGCGAAGTTGATCCAATCGAGTCCCAGCGGCTCCAGACGCGGGTGAATACACCGCCGTAGCACGTTGTCCGGCAGTAACGGTTTTACTATCCGCTCGCTCGGAAAGATCCATCCCTCATTGCTCCGGTCGGGTAGAGTCGCAATCCAGGCCGTAAGCCTTTCGAAAATCTCCGGCTCCACGCCAACATCCCGGATTTCGTTTGTCTTCGTTGGATTGACTTCGCCCTTGTACCAAGAGCGCTCAATTCGAATTGCTCCCGGTTGGAACAGATCTGCGTTCTTTAGTCCATAAGCCTCCGATTCTCGCAGTCCGCAGAATGTCACCAAGTCAAACGCAAGTCGCTCCCTTTCATCGAGAATTGACCATGCTCGCGAGTATTCGGCCAATGTTACGCGGCGCAGGCGGGAACGGTCCGACCGTATCGCCTTTGGGGTCTTCAGGCCCGCGGCGATGTTCGACATTAGGTAACCTTCAGCAACCATCCTCTTCACCATATCGCCCATCGCAAACCTGACCTTGCTGACTGACTCGTGACTCAAACCCGTGCCCGCCAACTTACGCAGCACGGCGCGAAGTTGTTCCGCCTGCAGGTCACGGCAACGCACTTCGCCGATCTCAGGCAAGACGGACCGCCTGAACAGGTATTCGGCTTCCTGTCCTGTCGCCTTGCGCCAGTCTCCGTTCTCGTACTTCTGCGGAATGTACACTTGTTCAACAAATCTACGCACCGGCTCCACTCCGAGCATATGCGCCGGGTTCCTATTCAATGCCGCGACAATGTCGTCCAACTCGACCGTGCTTGCTTCTCGTCGATCTCTGCAGTTCGACCGAGTTGAACACGCTTCTGCGGAGCGCCTGGAGCGGGATAGTATTTCCCGTACCAAATCTCTCCGTTCCCTGATTTGCAAATACTGCCTCGTTGATATCTCCTACTTCTCCTTTTCGTGGTCATGAACGCGTGCCTTTCCCGCGTCTCTGCCACGAATTCCTGAACCTGTGTCGACGCCTAGGTCTTCCAGATATCCGAGCCGCGAGGTCATCCCCGGAAAATCACCGATTCCATCTCCGGACGAGTCCTGAAACGATCGCGGATAAATCTGATAAAGGACTCCGTTCTTCCACCATGGCTGCGCGCTTCGCCCCACCGCGAATGACGCTGGCGAAAAAGCGCAAAGACACCGAGAAAACGTTCGCCGCGTGATGCTCATAGATATGAGGTCCCTGGTCCATTTAATCAGAGTGCGTGGGGAGGCATCAGCCCAAAGCGCTCAAGGTAGCCTCAATTTCCGCCCCGCGTGGATCGGGCGCGAGCGGCCTGCCTGGCCCGTAGCTTGCCCTGGTCGATCCGCCCTTGCCGAAGCGACCGCCGGCGCGGAGCACCCCGGAGGCTTGCCCGAACCGCCGCGAAGCGCAAAGTCTGGCTGCGCACGAACGCCTACGCAAGCAGCACGCCGCCTCGCGGACGTGCCGGCCGGGGCGCTCGCGGAATTTCCGCCGGCGTGGAGCGAGCGCGGGCGGCAGAGGATCGGGTTTGTGATGGCACGTCGGCGGTAGGCCACTTTGTTTCAAAGGTCACATTGTCTCTGGTGATCGAGGTAAGCGTAAAAAAGCAGGCCTGTGTCTCAATGGGCCCGAGATGTAACTGTCCTAGTACGAAGTTAGTCGTCGGTGAGCTAGAGCACGACTTGGGGAAAATGAATCTTCAGCTTATAGCAAATGTAGAGAACCAGGATCGCGCCCAACGTGGAGAAAATGAGGCCGGCA
>Ga0181530_10001027_pt1 | contig 35581 bp, 33 predicted proteins | sample PEATcosm2014_Bin_42_FD_119769 | JGI IMG/M metagenome (GOLD analysis project Ga0181530, IMG submission 119769) | Peatland microbial communities from MTU Mesocosm Facility, Houghton, MI, USA - PEATcosm2014_Bin10_60_metaG | ecosystem: Environmental > Terrestrial > Soil > Wetlands > Peat | place...
CCGCCTTGACGAGATCCTGCCCCACCGCTGGAAGCCTGGCCTCACACGCTGAAGGCGACGGTCCCCGTCGAGCCTACGCCAACGTCGGTGTCACACTGCCACCGTTCCGTCGGGCGGTTACTGCGGGGATGATACGCCAAGTCGAGCCACCATAGCGTGCGTTCTCAGACTGCGCTATCGGGCCTTCACACAGCCAGAAGCAGCTCCCTGACACGCAGCTGTTCAGAAACGCATGCAGAGACGAATTCTTGCGATTCGAAGTGTCCGGTTCCAAATGGGGGCCACACCGAAGCTTGTGCGGCTAGCGTCGGTTGTGCCGATGCTACGACGTATAATTGCAGGTCGCCAACCGGTTGAGCACGCCGTGTAGGTCGGAGCGGGCATGTCCCGGCGGGGCGGGGGTATTCCCCCACGACTCGACGATCCCAACGCCTCTCCCAAGCTCGGCCCCGAGCTGGTTCTTTAGGACCCGAAACCAGTATTCGGATGCGCCCCAGAATGGCCTCACCAGAAGGCTGGTCGTGCTCGACCGCGCCAAGCGGGTCAGGAGGCGATCGAAGCCGAGGCAGAAGACCAAGAATGTGCGAAACCCGTGGACGCTACGGCCCATGGCCCCTTCGGGGGCCTGGAGCAGGCATTCGACGAACCCTTCGGGCACGTCGAGCAAGTCGACGAAGGTTGCTAGCGAAAAGCTGCCGAACCAATAGTCATCGAGGAGGTGCAAAAAGCTGTCGACGTTTTCGTCGTCGTCCAGTATCGCGATGGTGTCTAAGAGCTCAAAGTAGGCCCCTATGCCGTCGGAACTGCTCACCTGCACGGGAGAGGGGTTTGCTTGCAAGCGCTGATAGAACTGGCCTGGGAGAACGAGCGGATAGTGCTGCGTGTAGTACGCTTGGACAGCTCCGCGACCGAGAATCTCTCGTGCGTGGTCGAACAGCGCGTCGAGAAGCGGATCGGGAAAGGCCGAACTCACACACCCGAGCTCGACGAGTCCGTAAAACGAGAGCAAATCGTCGAACCCGTCGCGCAGTCGAATCTCCTGACGAGCTGTGATCGCTTGCGTCCGATGATGGCGGAGCAAGCGGCGCAGGTCCTCGTCGCTGGCGTGGAGCACTTGGTTGGCCGCAGTCTCGGCCGGAGTACCGGCGTAGCGCTGTCTCACCAATTGGTTGAGGTTCGCCAACGCCAAGTTCATTGCAAGGCCCCCTCAATGTACTGGAGAGGATCAAGAAAATCGACGTCCGGCTGGCAGACGCTGAAGTGGGTCTTGTTCTCGATGAAGTCGGGTGGTGGATCTACGCAAAAGCGCACGGTCTCCACAATCGGATCGTTTCGCGCGAACACGACATTCTTTGCAACCAAGTGCTGAGCGCCGCTGGAAATGGCCGCGCTGGTCTGTTCCTTCAGGGACTTCAACAACGGAGAGTCACCCTTCAGATCACTCAGTGTCTTGAAAAAGAGCGTTGCCACTGATCCGATCAATGGGATCTTGAGGAGGGAGAAGCACTCGCCCGCCAGGTCCGCCGCGCGCACGCCGTGGTGTGCCGGTGCGAAACACACCAGCCGCGTTTTGGTACTCCAAGGAGCCATGGCCTGGGTGGCTTCCAGTAGGGACTGCCGCGCAATCACGGCGCCGCTCGAATGCGCCGCCACGACTATACGCTTGTAGTTGAAAGAATTCGGTCGGTAGTATCCGATGTCGAGCGTCCGGTTGATGACGCTGTCGGCGGGATTCGTGAAGAGATCGTCCAGCAGCTTCCGGAGATCGGCCGCGACCGGATGCAAGTGCTGGCCAATACTGTCGTACCCGTAAAAGAGCAGGTCGACGCCTACGCAGCTCGACCGCTGGGGGGCCAATCCCGAGAAGTTGGTCCAGCTCTTGGTCGAGGAGCCGCCGAAGCCATGCACGAAGACAACCGCAGTGCCGCTTGGATTGACAGCCCACTGAGCTCGCGATTTGTGGCCCACATACTTGAGGTCGCATGGCATGTGGTGCGTCTGTCCAGGCATCGGAACCTTCCTCTAGGTGGCGGGGCGATACTACTGCAAGTGCGGGCAAGCACCAATTCGCCACCGCTCGTTCGCCGCCGGGGGACTCAGGGCGCGGGATGCGCACTGCGCGAGTGACCTCGAATCCTGTCCCCCGGGGCGAGCGAAATCGCCTCGCTCTAGGTTCTGCATGTACCCAGTGCCCACGGCTTTGATGATCGGCCAAAACCAAGCCGCCAGCGCGAATAGGTGAGGCCGCTTTGGGGCCACTCTTCTTTGAAATCGGGTTCGCATCCGTGGTGGTACCCCATTCCCCCGACTGCGGTGTTACGCTGTTCAATGGTTAGTGGGGTAGTCGGTTAGCTCCTCCAGACTCAAGAGGCGACCGTGGAAGCCTGGGCAGGAATGGGCCAAGGTCGATTGCCCCATTCACGGTCCCACAGCCCGTTCTGCGCCACCGGGGGACCCTTTGCGCGCATCTCGCCAGGCGCCCCACCGACGGGCCGAGGAGGAGCTAACCGACTACCCCCTTAACTTAATGGTTAATAGCCGCCAGAGAGTAGGCGCACAGAAGAGGCCGCGCACGTGACCCATGCGCCCTTGCGGTGGCGAGCGACGGAAAGCGCCGTCTACTGCACAAACAAAAACGTGGAATTCGCTTGTCCCCAACGCGAGCGAGCGTAATCTACGCTCGGAGCTTAGGATGACCGACCCGAGCCGTTTCATCTTCTGCCCGTACGATGGCGAGAAGCTAATCGCAAACCGAAAGATTCAGAAGGGGCACCGTTTCTGTCGGAGTTGTGGGTTTGTTGACTATCAGAATCCGAAAGCCTGCGTGGCCGTCTTGATCCTTCAAGGCGACAAGATTCTCCTCGCGCGGCGAGGAGTGGAGCCAGCCAAGGGAGAATGGGACATTCCCGGTGGCTTTGTGGAAGCGAAAGAATCGGCCGAAAAGGCTGTTTTCCGCGAAACGCTCGAAGAGACGAGGCTTCGCGTCCGAGTGCGAGAATACCTTGGCTCTCTCCCTGACGTTTACCATCCCCGATGCTCCCCCACCTTGAACTTGTGCTATTGGGTGGAAATCGTCCATGGGATTCCGACAGCAAAGAGCGACGTAGATGCGCTAAAGTGGTTTCGGCTGGACAACTTGCCGAAGAAGTTGGCCTTTGCACATCAAGCGCAGGCCATCGAAATCTTGAGAAAGAGGCTGAAGTCGTGAACCGTGATAGGCGGCAACGAGCACCGTCCTCGATAACCAGAACCAGGTACATCGCCGGACTCAAGCACGAGCTTCCGCCGGGCTGCCTGCCGTCGGCGCTACGGGATTTGAAGTTGTTCAAGGCTGAAGATGCCCGGCCAAGCCCGGGGGAATCCCTCGTGTCTTGGATCGAAACGGCCGTGCGGAATGGCAAAGACGCGTTGCCTCTCACGGTGATAATCGGCGAGTCCCGCAGCAAGAACCGGGAGTCGCGGCAACCACCCGAGATTCCGGGCATCGTGCATCCCCAAAAACTGAGCATGGCTTGCACTTCCGACGGTGTTGCAGCCATGAAGGCCCTAGTCGGTTTGCTCCGCCGAACTCCAGTTGGCCTCAAGAGCGTAGACTTTGACGCAGTAGTCGATGAGTGGTCCCTGCGACACAAAGACATACCGGATCGAGTGAAGAACTCCCATCTCCTAGTCATGGGTACTCCCGAGGTGAACATCTACGCCTGCTTCCTGCACGGGCTTGTGCAAGATTTTTATTTTGGTCGATCTCCCTGGCCACCCGATCTGGGGTCCACTGGCGACAAGATGTTTGCGGCAAGACAGCCGTATTTGCGTAATCCTGCGGATCAACAAGTAAACAATGGTGGCGCGGTCTTTCTCTTGAAGAATCCATGGAATCCCCGCTATCGAGTGTTGTGGGTGGCGGGGCTAACGGGGTGCGGAACGGGCTACGGGTGTTCGCTTGTCGCTGCCAACTGGTTCGATTACCGGGAAGCAAAGAACTCGATCGGCGTCGTCTTTGCTAGAGATCCCAATGACATCGGCGACCAGCGTGTAGCGCCAAGAAGTTGGCTGCGGTGGAGTGGAAAAACGGTTGCCTGGCAGAAGCCATTTCTGCCGGGGGCAGTCCAAAATAAGACCACGCAAGCCGCGGTACCCACACCGCGGTTTCAGGTGTTTCTAAGTTACAGCAGCAAGGACGAAAAGAACAGGCAAGCTGTGCAGCGCCTGAAGACGCGGCTGGCCGACCAGGGCCTGACGGTTTGGTACGATGGAGACCAGCTTCGCCCCGGCATATCGTGGCAGCAGGGCCTCGAAACCGGGATCAAGTCCTCGGCGAGCGTGGCGGTGCTTGTCGGCCAAGACCGAATTGGGCCGTGGGAGCGGGTGGAGATGGAAGTCGCCCTGCAACGCGCGCTACGAGAAAAACGTGCGGTGATCCCCGTGCTGCTTCCCGGACCGCCTCGTCGCCCCGGATTGCCGATGTTTCTCGGAACCCGAGAGTGGGTTGACCTCCACCGCGGATTGACGGACAAGGGGATCCAGAGACTCGTCTGGGGAATCACCGGCAGAAATCCAGATGCCCGATAGGCGCATCGAGCTTCTTCAACGTGAGGCGGCACGCCAGTTGCCCCGTAGTGTCCCAGAAATGTCATCGCCGAGGCTCACGCGGCTTCACGATGAGATGATAGAGGTTCAGCGCGGGTAAGCGGCAACCGGGATCGCCTCAACGGCGCTGTCGAACTACTGGAGGATCTTCGCCGGACGGATCGTATGCCTGGCCTACTGACAGCTCGTGCATCGTACCGGCTCCTCTAAACACGCCTTCACCGCGTCGGCATCTCCCAGCCGGCTTCGCAAGGTGCGCTCTGCAAAGGCCGGCGGCAGGCACGCCCAGAACTTCAAACCGTCGGTGGCTCCGTCGGGTATGGGCGGGGCAAGAGGAATCCGGCCGCGCAGTTCTGCGCGCGCTCGTTCGATGTCGTTGCTGCTCGCCGTTGGCACCAACGGCAGGCTGAAGTTGTCGACTGCCCCGACTGCGGTCAGCCTGCCCAGGTGCTCAGCCAGCGTCGCGTTGGCGCGCATGCCTGCGAAGGTCCACCACCGCAGATCGCCGTCTGCGCCGCGGACGAGGGACATGGCATCGGGGCTCGCCCACGCGTGGATCTCGCGGACCGCGGCCAGCTTCTCGGCAGCTCGCTTGGTGAGGCGTATGCCGGGGTCGGCTCCGGCTAGGATCGACCGGATCGCGCGGCAGTGGCGGAAATGGAGGGCTTGCGAGCTGCCAAGCCAGCGGGAGCGGCCGTGCGCCTCGGTTGGCTGCACGTAGGCCATGCGGTCTTCCCAGTCGATGTGATTCACCAGCCAGCCGCGGCCACCTAGCAGCAGGATGGGTGGCTCGTCCTTGCGGGTCTTGAACGAGATGGGGTGAACAACGCCGATCTCCTCTCGGCCGTGCAGGATTCGGAACAACTGGGGTGTGGTGAAGCTGGAGAATAGCTCCATGAAGTTGCGACGACCGAAGGCACGCTCGCCTTCCTGGCCGAACCAATAAAGGCCGCCGTCTGCCGCCATGATTTGGGCCTTCTCCATGAAGGCGAGCAGCTCGCTCGCATCCTGGTCGGAGAAATCTCGGTACCCCGATCCTCGACCTACCCACTCGCGCCATGCACCTGCTTCGATCCCGCCCTGCTGAAGCGCCAGCGCCATGATTTGATGGGCGAGCAGATGGTACGAGTCTTTGGGCGGAGTGATGGGTTCGACGAAGCCATCAGCCCACAGGCGCAGCAGGCCCACCTCCCACAGCTGCCTCTCCGTCACCAGGTCGCCTCAATCGCCAACACCTCTGTCTGGATATTCGGCGCCAGCAAGTCAGGTCCAGCAGTTGACTGATTCTAGCCCTGGAGAGGCCGGCTTTGATCGCCAATTGGCCTTTCCGGCCCGAATTGCCGTGCAAACAAGATCAATGCCGGGCAGACCAGAAAAGCGTCGCCCCTGCCGACCGTTAGGCCGACAGGGGCATTCAACCGCCTCCTGACTAGTGGCGTTTCCGGACCAAGATCCGGAAGGCCTTTTTGCCGTAGGCCCAGGCGTAGCGAGTCTTCCCGGTTCGCGGATCGCGAACACGGGTAGTAAAGACCCACTCGTACCCGGCCGGGGCTGGTCGCTGAGGTAGAATGCGCATGGCGCACCTCCTTGTGGCCGCTCCCCTCTTTGAACGCAGGTCTTGACGGGCATCACCTTTGGTAGCAAAGTGTGAGGCATAGGGTCCGTTTCGATCTAAGGGCCGGGAAGCAATTCCCCACGAAGCCAGCGTTTTGCGACGCTGGCTTTCGTCGTAGATGAACCTGAGTTTTCAGAGACCGAGCTTGATGATGCGATTATCCGCAGCTTCACGAGACACCGCGAACGCGCTCATGATGCTGCCGGCGAGAAGGTATCGTCGAGTCTGTGAGGCAAGTCTACGAACCATTTCTTCAGGCATGAGGAGGCCCGCCGCGAAGGCATTGGCCTGCCATTCCGGATCGAGATACGGCTTGATCGTGCTTCGTCGCGCGAGAAGGACATTCCCCCCGTTGACGAGCTTAGCCCCAACCCTGCTGGCAAGTTCATCTGCATGAAGAACGACGTGTCCAGTTTCGTGGGCCGCAGAGAATCTGCACCTTCCATCGCCGTTTTCCATGCCTTCGTAGATATGCGGAGGCAGAATGACTTCGCGTTCAACACAGTCAGTGATTCCCTCTAGCCCAGGGGCTAGAGCGGCAACGTGTGCGACAAAGTCGAAGCGTTTCCTGAGTTCCATATCAAATATGGCCACCATCGGCGCTGGGCTTGGTGACCGCAGGCACTCAGGAGCTATCGCGGCCAACAGTCGGCGCGCTTCGGCTTCAATGGCAACCCTTGATCGGGGAGCTACAACGGGGACTTTGACAGCATCGTAGGTCACGGCTACTTCCCTTCGAGAACCTCACGGATTTGCTCAAGCTGCTCCTCCGTCAGGGAATCATCCTTCAGGCGTCGGGCTAGGCCTATTGCAACCGAGCGCTTTCCCTCGGGGGCCTTTCCGAGATCCAGATCTAGCCGCATGCGACGCCGGCTCATAGATGAAGCCATCATCAGCGCCTGGACATCGCCCCCTACGGCTTCGGCTAGCTTGTCAAAATCAACCTTCCCTCCGATGTACGGAGGAGGTGCCTTCGCGTTTTCTACCTCGCTGTAGTAGACCGTGGTCACGCCGATCTCCCTGGCTACCTGCCCCATCGACTTGCCGATCTTGAATCGGAGGCTGCGCAACATCGAAGCGAAGGGATTGTCTTCTCTTCCGTTGATCATTGGCGTTTTCCCCTAAGTCCTTAGCTGTTATCTAACATATTGCTCTGGGGAAACAAGATCGTTTTCTGAGGTCGTTACAACGCGTCGTGTCCGCAGTGTGGAAACGTCCCAGGTACTTCCCCGCCAGCAGCTCACCCAGCCCAACCTGCGCCAGACGCGCAACACGCATGACCATGGTCGGGCTGGCCGAGCGTAGATGCGGCGCGTCTGTAGGGAATTTGTGGTAAACCGCCGGCTCTCAGGTCAACACAGGGCGCGGGCCGCGAGAGGGCGTTGCTTCGTTCCTTCCACTCACAGGTCCACGGCGAGTCGTCAGTCCTCCCAGATATGCCGCGGCTGCTACTTTCGGAACTGCTGCGTCAGCTTGCTGTTGTTCCTAAGGTTCCTGCGCACCTTCTCCAGCCGGTCGTCGTCAAGACACGGCAACGCCTGACGAAGCTCGGCGACGATCTCGTCCAAACCGATTTCCCTCGGCGTTGGCGGGCGCACGTCCTTCAGTTTCTGGACGATCTCGTCGGGTGTTCCCTCGGGTATCGGGAGATTTCGGCTCCTCACCTCTGCTACGGTCGCATCGTCGATCCAGCACGGCCCCACCTCAGGCGACGGAGAGACGAACTTGTGCACCAGAGCATTCAGAGCCTCCTTGCCGCTCTTCCGATCGTCCCAGTCGGGCGTTGCTGGACGCGCATAGAGGTTGCCAAGAAGCCAGCCAAGTTTTGCCCTGAAGTCCTCCTTCAATCGTCCAGATCGGGCTTCGGTCAGGATCGAATAGTGCTGACACTTCACTGCGACAGTAACCCTCAGAACGGCCACGGCGTGCTCCCAGATGTCGACTGCGCCATCAGCATGGAGAAAGAAGAGCCCCAGGGCTTGTTCGTTCTGGTTGAAGATCCGCTCAAGGAGATCGCATGCTCGGCCCTTGGCACTAGCCGGGAAGACGCCCGGCACGAATGGCCGCTGGACCGACTCGAACAGCTTGGGGACCACCTGTGCTAGGGAACGAACGGCAGCAAGGGCGATGTACCTAGCCTTCGGCTCGGGCTCACCTTTTCGGCGTACCAAGTCACATGATTGGCTTGCCACGAGAAAGCCAAGATACTTGGGATCGCAGAAATGGCGATGCACCTCACTCAGAACACCGCGCAGCGCCTCGGTAGGCTGAAGGATGTCCCCTTGTTCCAGGTCCGACTCCGGTTTGAAGCCGGTATACGTCCAGTGAGACGGGTCCGCCACCCCGGAGCCTCACCTAGAGATCTTCGACGGTGGTCGACTCGGGCACGCGAGTCTTTCGCGTCACTACGCGCACACGGATGCTACCTGACTGCTGAGTCGATACGATCGACCATGAAGAGGCTGCCATTTCGGCGCGGGTAGAAACCGGAGCCGGCTCCGACTGATCACAAGGTGTTGCCTTCAGGTATCTGTCACCTTCGTTGCTGGCAACCGTTGAGCTATCCATAGCTAGTCTGCCTCCTGCCCAAGACTGATTTTGAGAATCGAGCACAGCTTGCGGGTTTCGGCGTCCATGGTTTCTACTTGGGCAAGCCATGAACTTAGTTCTGCATGGGCAGCCGAAGCGCGGTGGAAGTTGAATACGACCGTCCCCGGCCCATCGGCCTCGTGGAGCAACTCGACGTTGATCAAGCCATCCCTAAACGCCATCGTCTTCCTAGAGAAATGCTGAACGATCGTGTAGCCTTCATTTGAGAGTTCTCGTTCGAGCTTGGCGGCCAGCAAGTCCCGCAGAGGATCAGGTATGCTATCGAGCGCGTAGCGGAAGTTGACGCCGGCCGCACCTACCGGTGTAACCGGCAAATCGGCGAGCGCCCGAATCGCAACCTTTGCTGCCTTCTCAAGCGCGCTGAATGTGGAGTCCCGGGGAGCAACCAATAGTCGGCCATCGTTCGGGTCCACGCTCACCCCGTCGTGTATCACGCGGAACGATCCTGGCCGATCCATCGCAACTTCGATCTCGACTGCGGCCGAAGGTGCGAGTCCGAACAGGCGGCCAGCTATGCCAGACGGAGTTAGGATGGCTAGATTCCATGCCCCCGTAACTACTACGTTCCATCCGGTTGGCTTGGCGTCGCTCATGATGTGTAGATGTCGCGGCACCGTTGATGCCGCTTCAGTTAACCCTATATCCAACGCTTTGAGATCACTAGGGAAATCGTGTGGAGACCCATAGGGCCGCGAGGCTTCTCCACAGCTTTTTCATAGGCAATCCAGCAGGTTGTCCCATGTGGCATGACGCTGATGAAAACCCGTCCCACGCGGCCACCATTCCTGGCGTTGCTAGCCAGAAGCATCTTTCTATCCTTGCAGCCAGGTCGGAGATGGCCGTCACGGCCGCCGCAGGCCGCTCGAAGCGCAGGCGGGCGATCTCGTCTCGCACGAAGTCCGGGGCCAGATGGCCGCATTTCAACGTCACCGCCACCGAGGAGTGACCGAGTAGCTTCTGCAGCGTGAGGATGTTCCCACCCGACATCATGAAGTGACTGGCGAAGGTGTGGCTCCGTGGGTGCCGACGGAGGGTTCAGAATGGCTGCGTCAACCAACCGGCACAGTCTCCCGCCGGCGCCAGTCCGCCCCATTGGTCAGGATCGGAGCCGGACCTGTGAAGGGTCTTTTTGCGGAGCGGTGACGGCTCCATCCAATCAGGCCTGGACCGCATCGCCTCGGGTGAGCAGATGGCGCCCATTCGCTGAGCAACGCCCTCCGCCAGTTGGTGGCAGTGGCCGAGTAGGTGCGCGGCGCTGCAGAGCGAGCGCTCGGCAGCGACCATTTTCTGGCCGGCTCTGCCCATTCTCTGCCCAAGTGGACCGAACAGGCGATAATTCCTGGCTATCATGCGGCGTCTCTGGCCGCCGTAAGCCGGCGTTTTGTTTCAGGTGAGCGCTCGGCTTAATCAGGACGCATCGCATCAGTTGGATTCGAAGGCCGATGCTCTATCCAATTGAGCTACGGGCGCAGGAAAGGCGAGATAATCCCGGCCTTCGCCGGCCCTGTCAAGGCTGGGTGCTGGGCGTCTTCCCCGGCTTGGGCGCGGGCACGTCCCTGGTTTCCGAGTTTCTCGCCGTCTTCTTCGGGACGAAGGTCAGGCGCAGACCCTTGATGAGCTGTTCCTTGGCGGCGTTTGGATCCCGCCGCATGTCCATGTTCTTTATCCGCTCCAGCGTGCTCTTCAGAATATCGAGACGGCCGCGCTCAGCCTCGCCGCAGGCCGTGCTGGACCCGGACTCGCACAACGTTAGCGCCTTCTGCGCCTCCGCGTACGCGTGGGCTGGCTCGAAGTGGTCCGCCAGCGCGAGGCTGGCCAGATGATGCAGGCGATGGTCGTCCGGATGGGCATCCAGCGCGCCTGCAAGCGAGGCCAAGGCCCAGTCTGGATGACGCAGGTCCATGAAGATGTCCGCCAGATCCAGCGAGGCGGCCACGTCACCCGGTGCAGCCAGAAGCTGGGTTTGCAATTCCGCGACCCGCTGGCGCATGACCGGATCTGGCGGCAGCGCTGGCTTGACCTTCACATCTGGCCTGGGCATGAGAATCGCCGCCGCGAGCAGCAACAGAATCGCCAGGTCGAGAACGCGCGTGACCACGGAGTCTATTCGTACCGCAGTGCCGCGCTCCGGTCCAGCCGCCTGCCAGCCGGTGCCCCAAGATTCCCCAGACCGTGGCGGAAAGCCCCGGTCAGATCTTCACTCGGTTCTCTAGCCCACGAAATTCTTAGCTAGACAAGCCTGCCCAGTCTGTGGCATTTGAAATGCTTCTGTAGTCGCTGGGCGATTCTTGCTGGGGCGATTGGCGTCGGAGCGAGTCTGCGAACAGTAACCTACCGCTTCTTCCGCACCTCACGCTTTCTGAAATCTCTGGCCGGCTTCCCGTCCCACAGACCCAACTGTCCGGGAAATCGGCACCAAGACCAAGGAGGAACAGATGACGATTCTTAAACTTCTGGCCGATGCCTTCCACGAAGGAGGATGGGGCATGTGGCCCATCCTCACCATTCTAATGATCACCATCTCGATCGTCACTGAACGAGCCGTGGTTCTTCGCAAGGCCGTCATCGACAAGGACAAATTGCTTGCCCTGCTGCGTTCGCAGATCTCGGCGGGCAACATCCAGGGCGCGATCAAGGTCTGCACCGGCAATCCCACACCGATGACCCGCATCGTGCAGGCCGGCCTCATGCGCGCCAACCGGTCGGAGCCCGAGATTGTCGCGGCCATGGATGAAACATCTCTGCGCGAGTTGCCGCAGGTCGAGAAGCGAACCGGCTACCTGGCCATGCTGGGAAACCTTGCCACCTTGGCCGGTTTGCTCGGTACCATCACCGGCCTCATCAAGGCGTTTGCCGGTGTGGCAGGCGTCGACCCATCGCAAAAGGCGACTCTGCTGTCCAAAGGCATCTCCGAAGCCATGAACTGCACGGCGTTCGGCCTCTCCACCGGAATCATCGGCCTCGCCGCCTTTGCCTGGCTGAACGGCAAGACGCAAGGAATCCTCGACGACGTCGGAGAAATGAAGAAGAACGTGACCAACCTGCTGGCTAGCGCAAAGGCCGCGCTGCACGGGTAGCCCAACAAATTACGCAACGCCAAAGAAAAGGAGACTGAGCCATGTTTTTGATGGAAGCGTTCAAAGAAGGTGGATGGGGCATGTACCCGATCCTTCTCATCTGTCTCATCACCATTTATCTGACCATTGATCGGGCATCGTACCTGGCAAAGTGCAAGGTCGATGCAGACCGACTGATCTCTCTCATCAAGTCCCAGATCGTCAGCGGCAACGTCCGCGGCGCCATCACAACCTGTCAGGCCACACCGGTGCCGCTCACCAAGATCATCGCGGCCGGTCTCGCGAAGTCGGGTGGCTCGGAGCATGACATCCAGCAGGCGATGGACGAGGAAGCCCTGCGCGAGTTGCCCAAGGTGGAGAAGCGAACTGGTTACCTGGCCATGCTGGGAAACCTGGCGACCCTGGCCGGACTGCTCGGAACCATCACCGGCCTCATCAAGTCGTTCGGCGCCGTGGCCGGCGTCGATCCCTCGATGAAGGCGACCATGCTCTCCAAGGGTATCTCCGAGGCCATGAACTGCACCGCCTTCGGGTTGGGCACCGGTATCTTCGGCCTTGCCGCGTTCGCCGTGCTCAACGGCAAAACGCAGCACATCCTCGACGGCGTCAACCAGGGCACGGTCGAGGCGCTCAATCTGGTGATCGCCGGTCGTTCAGACACCGGCGCTCAGCACTAGCCGATAGCGAATGGAGGGGGCCGAGGCCGGCCCCCAAGACGGGAGCTCAATCATGAGTGTTTCAGTAGATACTGGCGGTAAGGGCAATAAAAAGCAGCTTAACGCCGAACTCAATCTGGTGCCCTATATCGACCTGCTCACCTGCATGGTCGCTTTCCTTCTCATCACTGCGGTGTGGACTCAACTCGCCCGCCTGCAGGCCCAGCAGAAGGGGCAGGGGCAAGCCGGCGAGGAAACTCCGCCCGAGTTGCAGGTCAAAGTCGTGGTGATGGTAAACCAGGAAGGCTTCAACCTGGTGGTTGGTCAGGACCAGACCCCGATTCCCAAGAAGGGATCTGACTACGACTTTGAGAAGCTGTCTGCCGAGTTGAAGAAGGCCAAGGACAGTCACCCGGACAAGAACGACGCCCAGGTGGCTTCCGAGGACACCATCAAGTTCGATGTCCTGGTGCGTGCCATGGACACCGCCATCCAAGCGAGATTCCCGGACATCTCGCTCATCGACTCGGGCGCAGCCGGGATCTAGGGTCCCAGGAGAACCATCATGGCAATCAAGGCGCCGCACTCGCACCTTTACCACTCGATCAGCCTCGAGGTAACCAACTCGAAGCTGGGGGGTGCAGGCCGCAAGAGCCTGTACCAGGGCCTCAACCTCGTGGCCTATATCGACATGATGACGATCCTTGTCATCTTCCTGCTGATGACCTTCTCGGCCAGCGGCGAGATACTCTTCGTGCAGAAGAACATCACCCTGCCCGATGCGCAAAGTTGGACCGACCTCGAGCGCGCACCGGTCATCGGCGTGACCAAGGACGTCGTCACCCTCGACGGCGCGCAGGTAGCCACTGGCGAAGAACTGATGAAGGACTCGGCCACCGGCGATGCCAAGATCCCCGAGCTGGCCGATCGGCTGGTGACCGCAAAGAACAACTACAAGCTACTGCACCCCACAGAGGACTTCAAAGGGGTGTGCATTATCCAATCGGACAAGAGCGTCGAGTTCAAGATGCTTCGCAAAGTCATGTTCTCGGCAGCCACGGCAGGCTACCAGAACGTGAACTTTGCCGTGCGGCCCAAGGCCAGGGGCGGAGCCGCCGCACCGGCCGCAGCCGAGTGACCGTGGTTTTTCAGCGGGTCGATCGCGGTTGTCGACCCGCTATCGCTGTGTCATTGGCGGCCGGTTTCCATCAGGGCCGGTCGCAGGGATTCGTCACGGGAGAATCGTTTCCAGGGAGGTGCTGAGATGCGAAAAGCTAGCTACGTGGTGGTCGGCGTGCTCACCGCCGGTTTCGTCTTGTCCGGGTGTGAAGGCGACCCGAACGATCCGCGTACCTGGGCACGCAAGCTGAGTAATTTGCGCGATCAGAAAGAGGCGCTGGATCAGCTTGCCAAGATGAGCGTGGAGCGTGCCCAGCAGGCGCTTCCCGAGATGATTGCGCTGTACAAGGAAACCAAGAAGCCGGACCACCTGGAGGCGCTCAGCCGCTTCCCCAATGACCAGACCAAGTCCCTCTTCATCGAAGCCCTGGACTTCACCGAGGACGACTTTGATCGGGCCGTCATTGCCGCCGGCGCATTGGGTGACATGAAGGCCACCGACGCGGTCCCGCAGCTCATCAAGGCGGTCGAGCACCAGCTTCCCATCAAGTCGCGCGCCAACACCGTGCGACTGGCGGCGATTCGCGCCTTGGTAAAGATTGGCGACAAGCGGGCGGTGCCTGCCCTGATGAAGATCCTCACCACCTCGGCCGACGAGCAAGATTTCTTGCTCAACCAGAAGGCGGCCCTCGGCTTGGCCGAGTTGCGCGACCCGCAGTCGATCCCGGCGCTCATCAAAGGTCTGTTCATGACCGGCCGTGGCACACAGGTGTTCCAAGAATGCCGTCTGGCCTTGGTGCGCATCGGAGATCCCGCGGTGGGTCCGCTCATCGATTTGCTCAATGAGAAGAACCCTGAGATCGCCGAGATGGCGCGCAAGCTGGACTTCGACAAGGTCAGCCCTGGCATCGTGCCATTCAAGGCTGCCTATCTGCTGGGCGATCTGCGCGCGGCGCGTGCCGTGCCGGCCATGGCCGCGCGCCTGAAAGTCCCGGCCAAGTCGGGCGAGCACAAGGCCATCCTCATCGGCCTCGGTTTCATCGGCACTCCGGAAGCGGTCAGGGTGCTGCTCGACGTACTGACCGACAAGAAGGCCGAGGCGACCGACCGTCAGGCTGCCGAGGACGGCATCTACCTGTCAGGGGACAAGCGCGCGGTGCCCATCCTGCTGGATACGGCCAAGAATGGCTACGTGGTCGTGGGCGGGGTCAAGGCATCCGACCTGCGGGCCAACGCCGCGATCGATCTTGCCCGCATCGCGGGCAAGGAAACCTACGATGCGTTCAAGGCCCTGGCCGACAAGGAGAAGGACGCGCAGGGAATCTTCGGCGAGGCGCTCGACCGTATGCAGGTGGCCAAAACCTGCGACAAGGACATCGACTGTTACGCCAAGGTTCTCAATACCGATCCGTCCTGGACCCGCGCTGAGAAGGCGGCGTTCGCCATCGGTTTTTCCGGCAATGCCGCAAAGGGGGTGCCCATCCTGCTCAGCGCGCTCAAGCCAGTGGCCTCACTGTCCCAGGATCGCTACCCGGTGCACCAGGCCATCCTGCAGTCGCTCACCAAGCTGGCCGATTCATCGTGCAAGACCTGCGAAGAGAAGTTGCTCAAGCAAATCGAGCGCGACGAACAGGCGGTGCGCCTGCCCGGCGCACGCGACCTTCTGGGCGAAACCCGTGTGGCCTTGGCGGTGATCCAGAACAAGAAGAAGGCGAATTAGGACCGCGGGGTTCGCTCTCACGATCAGGGAGCCGCTCGTGCTACGGGGACTGATACTCAGCGACCACGGTGGTGTGAATGCCACCACGGATGTTGAAGTCACCCTCGACGCGCGCGCGCCGCGGACGAACCGCTGCCACCAAGTCGTCCAGGATGCGGTTGACCACGGCCTCGTGAAATGCGCCCTGGTTGCGGTACGACCACAGGTACAGTTTCCACGACTTGAGTTCGACGCACAGCTGGTCGGGCACGTACTCGACGCGAACCGTGGCGAAATCGGGTTGACCTGTCCTGGGGCAAAGGCAGGTGAACTCCGGCGTCTCGAAGCGGATCAGGTAGTCCCGCTCAGGCTTCGGATTGGGGAAGGACTCGAGTGTCTGGGATGGCGTGGTACCCATGCACCTGCCATGATAGCAGGCGCCTCTTGCTTGACACTTGCGGAAACCGGAAGTGTCGGGTTCTTGCCTTTGGAAGGCTCTCTCGCATGATGCGATATCGCTTGTTCTCTCCCCTGTTCCTTTGCGGCCTTCTTGCGCTGGCGCCCTCCCTGGCCACCGCTGCCACCGTGCATGGCATGGTCAGTTTGCCTGAAGAGATCAAGTCTGGCCGTCGCTTTCTTGGCCACTGGCGGGTCGAAAACACCACCGTCGCCGTCCAGCCGGCGCCTGCGCGGGGCGATACCGTCGTGGTGCTGGTGGGCCCCAAGCCGCAGGTTCTCGCCCCTAAGAACACGCCGGTCGAGATCGTTGGCATGCAGGCCAATCCCGCCACGGTGGTCGTGGGCGAGGGTGCGGTGGTGGAATTCAGGAACTCGGACAAGGTTTCGCACGACCTTTCCGTGCCCGGCCGGCCCGAGATCATGCCGCCCGAACGTCTGGCTCCGGGCACCGTGCGCAAGCAGCGCTTCGGCATCAGCGGGGAATACGTCGTACGCTGCACCGAGTATCCCCATATTGTGATCTCCGTGATCGTCACCAGCTCGCCGTTCTTTGCGGCGGTGGATGAGAAGGGGGGCTTCAAGCTGCTCGATGTGCCAGAAGGTCCGGCCACGCTCAAAGTGTGGAGCAATGGCCGCTGGGTCCACGAACAGGCGGTCGAGGTGACCCCCAGGGGCCTCGACCTGACCATCAAGGTGCCCAGCACGGCCAACAAAGACGTGACCGAGCAATAGGGGCGAAAGCGATGTTCCTGTCCAAGATATGGTTTGTTCTGGTCGGGCTGCTGGCCGGGGTCGCAGTTACGGCGGCCTTCGTGGCACCCCGCCCGGCCGATCGTCACATCGAGCAACTGGAAGGTCAGCGTCTGGATCGTGCGCAATATGCGGCCGAGCAGATGCTAAAGAGCGATGCGCATCGCTGGATCGACTCTGTGGCCAAGCTGGGCCGCGACGCGCACCTCACTGAGGCTCTCGACTCCTCGTCGCGTGGGGCGGGTGAGCCCAAAGCCCTGCACGAAACCGTGCGCAGCCGTCTTAAGGCCCTGGTGCCTGACCGCGCCGCCGCTGGCGTGGAGTCGCTTGTCGCCGTGGACAGCAAGGGACGCGTGGTAGCCCGGATAGGCGACGACGAGGGCGAGTACGGCGAATCGATTGCCGGAGCCGAGGTGGTGGCGGACGCCCTGCGAGGCTATCTGTCCGACGACGTGTGGGGCGCTTCCGGTCGTCTGCGCCGGGTGGGCGCGGTGCCGGTCATATCCAGGTCACGCGAGCGCATCGTCGGAGCGCTGGTGGTTGCGGTCGAAACCGGCAAGCGCTTGGCCGAGATCTGGAAGCGCAACCTGGGCGTGGATGTGGCCATCGTGCTCGGCAAGACGGTCGTGTCGTCGACCCTGCCCGAGGCACTCCTCGGCCAGTTGCCGGAACTCATTGAGCAGCACGCCACCGAGATCGCCAATCACAAGCGCACACGCCCCCTCTCCCTGGACATGGGCAACAAGCGTATGCTCCTGATCGCGGCACCTTTCGTCGGCGAGGCATCGGAGCAGCGGGCCTACTACGTCCTGCTCAACGAAAAGTCTCCCAAATCCGATCCGTGGGTCCTGCTGTCGAACGCCAAATCGGATGACCTCCGGTGGGGGGGAGATTTTCCCTGGGTGCCCCTGGCCCTGGGCATGTTGGCCATGATCGGCATCGGTCTCTTCCTGCAGCGGATCGAGGTGGAAGGCCCGATCCGGCGTCTGCGCGCCGAAGTGCACAGTCTGGCCCGCAACGAGCTGCAGAAGCTCGACGACACCAGGTACGGCGGCAAGCTGGGTGGTGTCGCGCGGGATATTAACGCCACGGTCGAGCGTTTCACCCACGCTCCCCCGCCCAAGTCCGAGATGGCCAAGAAGGATATCGCGGCGATTCTGGATCAGAGCGGCTCGGCCGATGGCCAGTCGTTCGACGTGTCACGCGCCAAGCCTGCGAAGCCCGCGCCTGCGCCCAACCCGGCGTCGGTCGCCGCATCGCTGTTCGGCGCGCCCAAGCTTCCGCCCACTGTGGGTGGCCCGCCCCCGGCCGTCGCGCCTCCGTCGCCGGTTGCTGGCCCGCAGGCACCGGCCGCACCGACGGGTAGCACCAGCCGTCCTTCATCCCTGCCCACCTTGCCATCACCGTTGGAGACGACGTCGTCCCCCACCGAGGAGTTCGCCGCTGTTTCGCCGTCCTCCCTCATCGAAGCTCCATCGCCCCCGCCTCTGCGCCGCGACGTCACTCCGCCACCGGTGCCGGTCGCGGCCGGCCTGACCGCAGCCTTCGCGACCCCACCGCCTGCTCCGCGCCCGGCTCCCGCAGCGACGAACGAACCCCAAGACGCGGAGACGGTGCACTTTCAACAGGTCTTTGAAGAATACATCGCCCTTCGCGGCAAGTGTGGCGAGTCGACGACCTCAGTTTCCGCGGAGAAGTTCCTCGCCAAGCTGAAGAGCAACCGCGACCAGTTGGTCGCCAAGTACAGCTGCCGTACAGCTCGCTTCTCGGTCTATGTCAAGGACGGCAAGGCGGCTATCAAGGCCACGCCGGTACGAAGTTAGCTACTCGTTTTTCTCCAGCAGCATCTGATCCGGATTGTCCTGCTCGTCGGTTGGAACCGCGGCTTCCTTGGGCGCGGTGCCATCGAGAAAGACTTCGCTCATGCCTTCCACGCCCGGCGCGGGCAGAAGCCCGGTAGTCGGATCGATCTGAACCACGACCACCCCCGGCGGCTGGCTGAAGTCACGCACCGGACGGCCGGCCATGGCCTTGACCATGAAGTCGATCCACAGCGGCAGCGCGGTCCGGGCGCCGGCCTCGCCGTGCCCCAGGCTCTTGCCGTCGTCGAAGCCGACCCACACGGCCGCCAGCAATTCAGGCGTGAACCCGACGAACCACGCATCCCGGCTGCCGTTGGACGTTCCCGTCTTGCCCGCCGCCGGCCTCTGCAGCTTGAGCGCGGCTGCGCGCGCCGTGCCCGACTCGATCACGCTCTTCATGAGAGACACCACGATGTACGCCGTCTCGGCACGAACATCCTGCTCGAGCGGGGGCGTGGGGATCGCCTCAGGGCCAAAGGCGGAGATGAGGCGCGGCTCGCCGTGCTGGCCGCCGGCCGCGAAGGTGGCGTAGGCGTTGGCCAACTCGATGGGCGTGACCGTGTTGGCGCCCAAGGCCAGGGAAAGTTCGAGCGAATCGGGCAAGGGCGAGGTGATGCCGGCGTGGACGGCCATCTCGCGGGTGGCGGTGATGCCGACGTCGGAAAGCAGCTTGATGGCCACGGTGTTGATGGACAGCGCCAGGGCGGTGCGCAGCCGGACCGGGCCGCGGAAGTTGTCCTTGTCGTAGTTCTGCGGCTTCCACAGCTTGTACACCTCGGGGGTGTCGTTGATTACCGAAGCCGCGGTGTAGCGCTGGGAATCGATGGCCGCGGCGTAGATGAACGGCTTGAACGCCGAGCCGGGCTGGCGCTGCGCCCGCTGCGAACGATCGAAGGTGCCGGCGCGATAGCCGTAGCCCCCGACCAAAGCCAGGATGTCGCGCGTAGCCGGGTCAAGCACCACCATGGCCGCCTGCGGGCCGAGCTCCAGTGCCAGCGGCATGTCCTTATCGCCCTCGTGCTTGCGCTCGGGCGCGAAGCGAACGCGCACGATGTCGCCGGGACGAAAACGATCCACGAGCGGCGAGGCGCCCAAAGCGTAGCGCGTCTCCACCGCGGTATCGACCACTCCGGTGCTGCCGCCCACGAAGACGAAGAGGTGACCGTTCTTGGCGTCGTTGGGATCCTTCTCGACGCGCTCCACGATTCCGTCCACGATGTCGGCATCGCCCAAGCTCGGGTGCTCCTTCTTCAGCTCGAAGCGGCGCTTCTCCAGAGCTTTGCCCGCCACATGGCCAAGCGATCCCCGGTAGCCCTGGCGCTGATCCAGCTCTTCCAGCCCGCGCTCCACCGCCTGGCGGGCCATCGCCTGCAAGCGTGGATCGATGGTGGTCTTGACCGTCAGCCCCAGGGTATCGAGCTTTCCGGCGCCGAATTTCTCCTCGAGCGCGCGGTGCACACTGTCGACCGCCTCGGGCGCGCTGTGGGTACGCGCACTGTTCTCGGGAATCACGGCAATGGGCTGCTCGGCCAGCTTGCGCGCGGTATCTTCGTAGATGAACTCCAGCTTGGCCATTTGCCCGAGCACGTAGCTCTGACGTTTCTTAGCCGCCTCGGGGTGCTTGTAGGGCGACAGGCGCGAGGGCGACTGCAACATGCCGGCCAGCAGCGCCGCCTCGGCGACGTCAATCTCGCCCACTGATTTGCCGAAGTAAAAACGCGCCGCCTCCTCCACGCCGTAGCGGCCGTGGCCGAAGTACATCTGGTTGAGGTACAGCTCGAGGATCTCTTCCTTAGAGAATTTCTGCGAGATTCGTCGCGCCAGGATGATCTCCTGCACCTTGCGCCGCATGGTCTTCTCGGGCGTGAGCAGCATCTGCTTGACCACCTGTTGCGTGATGGTCGAGGCGCCTTGGGCGAATTCTCGGCGCATGAGGTTCTCGAAAAGGGCGCGCGCCATGCCCTTGTAGTCCAGCCCTTCGTGCTCAAAAAAATCGGCGTCCTCGGCGGCAAGCACGGCCTGAATCAGCACCTTGGGCAACTGGGCGTAGAACACCACAGTTCGGTGTTCCGCGCCCACCTCGCCTATCAGGTTGCCGTCGCGATCCAGCACGCGACTGATCTGAGGCGGATGGTAGTCGCCAATGCCGCTCAGGCTGGGCAGGTTGGGATCGTGACCGAAGTAGTAGAACACCGCCGCCAGCGCGCCCACGCCCAGCAGCACGGGCGAGAGCAAGAGCAGCAACCAGCACAGAATGCGCAGGCCCCACCCGCGCGTCGGGCGGCGCCGGCGCCGCCTCGGGCTCGGGGCCGGGGCAGCCGGTTCCACCGAATCGCGCGGTGACCGATCGATCTCCAGGATGGAATCAATCGGGTCGAAGCGATCCGCACCGGACCTGCTGCCGCTCTTGGCCATCGGGAGGTCAGTGTAGTGTAGTGCGAGTCCGGGCACCCAACCAAATATGCGAGTTCATTCGGTCATTGCGAATCGGCGTCGGCTTCTGCTTCGACCTCGGGCTTGGCGGTGATGCGGCGGACCCAGTCGAGACACTGCTTCTCGGTGAGAGTCATCTCGCTGTGATCGAAACTCAGTGTCGAGGCCGTGGCGGCCGCGTATTCCTCCTCGGTCAAGCGGTCGCGCTCGTACATGCGGGTCAGGATGCGACGCAGGTACTTCTCCCAGGCGGGCGAGAGCGCGCCATGGCAGTAGTGCACGTAGCGTCGCTTGGGGCTGGGCAGGATGGACGAAAAGAATGCCGCCTCGATCGGGTTGATGTCGGCCGCGGCCTTGCCGAAGTAGTGCCGTGCCGCCGGGCCAATGCCATACAGTCGCGGCCCGAACTCGATGGCGTTGAGATACAGCTCGAGGATGCGTTCCTTGGGCAGGATCTGCTCCAGGTACCAGACCAGAAACAGCTCCTGGAGTTTACGCGAGAGCGTCTTCTCCTGGCTGAGCAGCAGGTTCTTCACCATCTGCATGGTGATGGACGAAGCACCCAGCCGGAACCCGTCGTTCTCGATATTGCGGCGCAAGGCCGTCTTGAACACCGGCGACACCCAGCCGCGGTGCTTGAAGAACCCGGAGTCCTCGGTGGTCATGATGGCGTTGATGAGGTGGGGCGAGACCTGGGCAAAGGGGACGAAGTCCGGATTATCGGGCCCCACGATGAAGGTCATGACCTCGCTGCTGCCGTTACCCGGCGGCTCGGGAGGAACCTCCACGGTTTGCACCAGGGATCCGTCACCTGCGAGCGCGGCGACCTCGGTGGGAGCCTTGACCACCTGACAGCCGTCGATGCCGACCTTGCCCCCCAGATCCAGGGCGTCGAGGTTGGCGAAGTCGATTTTGGTGTGCAAGTCGGCCTCGAACGTGCCCTGCAACACGAAACCATCGAGGTGCGACACGATAGGCCCAGGGATGCTGGCCAGCAGCTTGGCGCAGGCGATGCGGGGCACGCGCAGTTGCACCTCAAGCTTGGGCAGGTAGTGCAACTCGCGGCCACTCTTGAAGCGGAAGGTCCCCTGCGCCAGTTCCAGCGAGCCGGCCAGCCGCACCGTCAGGCTGCCAAGACGGCCCTCCGCTTGGTTGAGGACCAGGAGCCGCTTGTCCAAGTCGACCGCGCCGTCCACGTGCATACCGAAGGTCAGGTCGTTGACCGGCTCGCTTGCCAGCTTCTCGTGCAACAGGCTCAGCCCACTCACATCCAGCTTGCCCGAGAACGAGACGCGCCGGCTTTCCAGCTTGACCTCGATGGCCGCATCGATCTCGGTGTTCTCGGGTTCGAGAACCGAGGACGGCAGGATCTCGGCGATCTTGTCGAGCGAGAAGCGCTCAGCCCGCACGGCCAGGGTGCCCTCGACCGAACGGGAAGCGATCGACGGTCGCAGTTGGCCTGTTGCGGTCCACAGGGCGCGCTTGGCACCGCCGTAGCTGCCGGAAAAAAACAAGTCGAAGGCGCGGGCAGGGGATCCCTGTGCAGCTGTCACGGGCCTGACCGCCCCGCTGATGCCGGTGAGCGGCAAGGTCTCCAGCGGCCGCACATAGCCCTCACGCACCGCCGCCTCGGGCCAGCCCACCGGGCGCAGGCCCATGAGGCTTCCCTGCAGGGTCAAGCTTTCGGCACCAAACGCCGGATTGGTCTCGGTCCCGTGCGTGCCGAATCTCCCGGAAACCTGCCTCACCTCGGCCTGGTAGCGCAGGCCCGTGTCCCATCTCGCGTCCACCACCCCTACGGTCACAGACAACCCCTTGCGACTGTCCGTGAGCTGAAGGCTGCCACCACGCACGACCAGAGACGGTAGGGACGACGAGCCGGCCTTGCCGGGAACCGGCCCGGCGGCGGTTCCATGAAGTCGCCCCAGGATGGCACTCACGTTGTCCCCGGGCCCGCCGCGCACGAGATTGGCGGCCGGGCCGTCAGCTTCGACAACCCCGCGGCCCCACAGAGCGGAGAAAGGGATCGCCACTCTGTCCACGGTCAGCAGCGGCCCCTGCTCTCTCCCCACCACCAGGCCGTAGAGCCGGAGCACGCCCCATCCTGCGCGCGCCCGCTGGACCTCCACGGAAACACCCAGCTTGGCCGCAGCCTTAGATGTGACCAAGTACCCGCCGAGCGCGCCCACGGCTATGGGATAGGTCGCCACCGCCCCCGCGACAATGCTCAGGGCCCAAACCCGCCGGTCAAGCAGGATGGTCTTGAGAAAACGCAAGAGCCTGACTATGAGCGGCATTCGGGGGCAAGGCATTCTACCCGCCAGGCACAGCCCAGGTCACCCAAGAGTGGTTGTTCGTGACATACAACGTCCATCGACTGCGACGAAGGTTCCCATGCAGTCTGCGGGCATGGTCGGGTGGCTTGCCTTTTCGGCCAGCGCATGCCAGACGAATGAGAGCAAAGGAGACATCGTGAAGGCCAACTCTGTCGTGCCGGTTGCAAGTGGCAGCGTCTTCTCTTTCCAGTTTGGCGACACGCTCTTCGCGGTCGACGCGAGCCGGGGCGGCCGCATTGTCACCTTCGCCCTCTCGGGTCGCAACATCTTGACCGGGCCGGCGGTAGACCCGGCCAACTTCGGGTCAACCTTCTGGCCCAGCCCGCAGAGCGACTGGAACTGGCCGCCTCTGCCCGAGATCGATTCGGCGCCCTATGCGGCTAGCCTCGACGGGGGCGTGCTCTCTCTGTCTGGCGCAGCCGCGACCAATTTGGGTCTTGCGGTGGAAAAGAAGTTCTCTGCTGACAGGGCGACGGGGGTGGTCACCGTGGCGTACACCCTTGCCAACCGCGGCAGCAATGCACGCCGGGTGGCGCCCTGGGAGATCACGCGTGTCGCGGCTGGCGGCCTCTCCTTCTTCCCGATGGGCCAGGGTGGGCCGCGAAAAGGGCCGCAAGACCTGCTGAATACAACCATCGTGAATGGCGTGGCATGGTTCGCGTACGACGCTGCTGCCATCACAGCGGATCAGAAGCTCTTCGCCGATGGGCTGGAAGGCTGGATAGCCCATGTTGACGGCGATCTCCTCCTGGTGAAGTCCTTCACCGACACGCGCCCTTCGCAAGCCGCTCCCGGCGAGGCGGAGATCGAACTGTACGCCAACGCTGGCCACACCTATGTCGAGGTCGAGAACCAGGGCGCCTATGTCAATCTCGCACCGGGCGCCGCTACTACCTGGACCGTGCGCTGGATGCTGCGCAAGCTCGACCTTGCGGCCACGCCCGCGACCGTTGGCAGCGCGTCCCTGGTGGACCTGGTGCGCAGCCTGGTCAAGTGACGTAGTACGCGGGGCCAGTGGCCGGATCCCGAACCGGATCCGGTGCCGGTCCCGGAACCGGCACTACGCGGCCCAGAGTTCCAGGTCGAAATCTGCGGCTGCGCGCAAATCCTCGGCAACCCGCTGCCGGGCGTGATGCAAGCGCGACATCACGGTGCCCATGGGACAAGCCGCAACCTCGGCGATCTCGTCGTAGGCGCAGTCCTCGAACTCGCGCAGGATGATGGCCTGCCGGTGTACGGGCGCCAGCCGCGCCACCGCTCCCCGCACCAGGAGCTGCATCTGGGCGATCCCCATCTCACGTTCCGGAGTCCGGTCGTGGGATGGCTCCAGCTTGGGCTGGCAGTCGTCATCACGCTCGTCAGCCACCGCGCTCTCCGCCCGGACAGAACGTTTTCGCAGGATGTCCAGGCTTGCGTTCATCACAATGCGATGGATCCAGGTAGTGAAGGATGCGCGTCCCTCGAAGCGGTGCAGGTTCCGCCACACCTTCAACATCGCGTCCTGCACGGCATCCTCGGCGTCGTCGCGATTTCGCAGAACCTTCAGCGCAATCGCCATGGCTCGCGGCCGGACACGGTCCAGGAGCGGACGCAGCGCCTGGGCATCACCCGTCTGTGCCTGCTCTGCCAGAGCAGAAGCCTCGCCGAGTGGCGCCACCGCCACTTCCGCGGGCCTCTTCCGACGCGCCAAACCGCCCACCGAAGGCCTACCCGCCACGCTCGACTGTGGCAGTCTTGCCGCCAAGTCAGCTAACATCGCGAAATCCGTGGTTGGTTGCATGGCAGTAACTTCCTTGTGCAAAGCCGGGACCGACGCTTTGCGCTGCAACCGCACGCGCAACTCCGGCCAGCAATGCTGCAATTCAGCATTCCGATGAAGGATGGTGGGCGCGGGGTGCGGATTATACTTCCCAGCCCATGACTGACATCGAACGGGTCCGCCTCTTCCTGCGCCAGGTGCGCCGGCGGGCCCTGCTGGTGTTGGGACTGCGGGCAGCAGGGTTCACCGCCGCAGCCATGCTGACCACGGTCTTGCTGCTGGGTCTCACTGCTACGTGGATCGGGCCAGCCACCTTTTGGCGGGCCGCGACGATTCTAGTTCTGCTCGCACTCCTGCTGCTCGGCCTGGCCATGCTCTGGGGCCTGCCCGCGCGGCGGCTGCGATCGATGCGATCTGTCGCCGCGTTTGCTGGCCGGCGCCACCCACCGCTGGCCAGCGACCTTCTGTCTGCTGTCGAGCTTGATGTGGACGACGACCGCGAACTGCCCAACGCTGGATCACTTGCGATGGCCCGCGCCTTCTTCGCCACCGTGGCGGACGCGGCCGCGCCGCTCGATCCGGCGCGCTTGCTTCCGCTGCGAAAGGAGGTTTGGGCCGGGCTTGCCGCCGCGCTGGCAGCCCTGCTGCTGGTGCTGGCAGTGGCCCTGTCACCCGACACCGTTGGCCGTGGCCTGCACCTGCTCGCGCACCGACCGAGCCGCTTCGAAGCCGCGAGCCCGTCCCGCGACCCGCTGGTTGCCGATCTGCGCATCACCTATCAATACCCGGCGTACACAGCGATGGCGCCGCGGGTGGTGGAGGGATCCACGGGCGACATCGTGGCACTGCGGGGAACGCGCGTGCTGCTGGAAATGCGACCGTTGCGTTCGACGCGCCAGGCGCTGCTGCTGCTTGGCGAGTCGGGCGAGGGAGGCGAGATCCCGGCGACGGTGTCAGCCGGCAAGCTGTCAGCCGGGCTGGTTGTCAACGAAGACAACAGCTACCGCGTCTGGTTGTCGCCGCTCTTCGGCCGGCCCGTGCGCGAGACGCGGTCCCATCGCATCGTGGTGGAACCTGACCGGCCACCTGAGGTCGACATCATGGCGCCAGCCGATCATCTGGAACTGGCCGCGCCCAGGCCGGTGGAGGTGGGCTACTCCGCCCGCGACGACTACGGCCTTGCCCGCATCGAACTCGTATACCGGGTTGACAGTGGACCGGAGCAGCGGACGCTTCTCAAGGACGCACAGGGCGCGCGGGCCGTGCGCGGCACCACCTTGTTCGAGCCCACCACGGCCATGCTCACGCCCGGCGCGCGTGTCGCCTATCACATCGAGGCCCATGACCGCGACGATGTCTCGGGCAGCAAACTGGGCGCCTCGCGCACCCTCACCTTGGTGATCCAGAACCCGCGCGAAGCCCTTGATGAGCATCTGGCGGCAGAACACGTGGTACTGGACAAGCTGGTGGGCACGCTGGCTGACCGCATCGAGTTCGCCGAAGCCGTGTCCGAGTCGCCGCCGCTAGAGCGTCTGTGGCGCTGGCGCGATCTACACGAAGCCGAAGAATCGCATCTGGTGCTGCTCGGCCGCCTGGTCGATGAGCAGCGGCGCAAGGCCAGCGCCAGCCGGACCCTGGTGGCGGCCCTGGCCAGCGTCGCAGATCGGCTGGGACGCCAGATGCGCGAGGAAGCCGATTTGCTCAAGGGCCTGCGCAAGCAAGCTGACCAGGGGGCGCTGACCTCGACGCGGCTCAACCGGCTGCAGCCGGCGGGTGCCCGCCACGTGGCCGAACTGGAGAGCGTCGTGCTTGTGCTCGACGATCTCATCGGCCGGCAACGCCTCGACGATCTGGCCGAGCTGGGCAAGGAATTGACCGACGCGCACAAGCGCTTGCAGGATCTGCTGGCGCGCTACCAGATGGCCGGCGACGAGGGGCTGCGCCGTCAGATCGAACGCGAGATCCGCGAGCTGCGCGCGCGCATCGCGGAGCTGGCGCGCAAGATTGCCGAGGTCAAGGCCCGCAACGAGGTGGCGACCGACTGGATGAACATGCCTGACCCGAAGAAAGCCATGGAGCAGGCGGCTCGCCTCGATTCGCTTCTGGAAAAGGGCGACGCGCGCTCGCTGGCCGAGGCGTTGGCCGAGCTGGGCAACACCCTGGCGGCGCTGCAGCAGGCGCTCGACAAGAACGCCGATGACTTCAGCCGTGAGCGCTTCCCGCAGGAGAGCCGGGCGCTGGCCGAGGCCATGAAGAAGATCGGTGATCTGGAAGGCGATCAGCGCGGCCTCGCCTCGGACAGCAAGGCGTTGGCCGAGGAGACCGAGGCGGCGCAGGCACGACGCATGGAAGCGCAGCTCGACGACTTTCTGGCCAAGGCCAAGCAGAGCCTCGACGGCATGCAACGGCGGATCGGAGGCGCGCCGCCGCGCGAGGTGGGCCTGTCCCTGGGCGCGGACTTGGAGCGCGCACGGGAGAGCGTCCGACAAATGCGGCGGCAGCTTCCGGCCAAGGAATGGGCCGAGGCGCGCAAGGAAAGCGAACGCCTGGCGTCCGGTTTGCGGCGCGTACAGGGCACGCTTGCGGAGCGCGGTGCCGGCAAGCCCCCTTCCTCGTCCTTCGACAGCTATTCGGCGCAGATCGAGGAAGCCGGCGCGCTGGCGCAAGACCTGGCCGCCGATCTGGCCAAGCTGGTTCCGCGCGGCGATGAGGCGCTCACGCCCGGCCAGCGCGAGCAGGCGCGGGGCATGGGCGAGCGGCAAGACAGCATCGGCGAGCGCACCGAACGTCTGGCGCAAGAGCTGGACAAGCGCCAGGGCCAGGTGCCGGGTGGGGACATGGCGAGCGCTGAGCTGGGCGGCATCGCCGGGCAGATGCGACAGGCGAGCAAGGATCTGCGACAGGGCGCCGCGGTGGAAGGATCGGGCCGCGCCCAGGAGGCGGCAGATCGCCTGGCTAAGCTGCGCGAATCGCTGGGCCAGCGCCCAATGGGCAGCGGGCGCTCGGCGCGCGAACCGGTGCGGATCCCCGGAGCCGACGAGTACCGCGCCCCGCGCGAATGGCGCGAGGAGCTGATGGAAGCCATGCGCGAGCAGGCGCCCGAAAAGTTCCGCGATGAGGTGCGCCGGTACTACGAGGAGCTGGTGCGATGAACCGAATCGTGTGGCTGGCCGGGGTTGCGCTGGTGCTGGCAGCACCGTGCCCCGGCGTGGCCGAGGAGGTCGCCACGGCCGGAGACGCGGAAACCGTGGTCAGGCTGTACGACCAGTGGTACTTCGCGGATGCGGACCGGATGCTGGCCGATCTGGAGCGGACGCATCCCGGCGAGGCCCACACGCTCTTCGCCGAGGGCTACCAGCGCTTCCTGAGCGGCGACTACCCGGCTGCCGTGGCCTTGCTGAAGGCCGCGGGCGCCCGGATGCCGGTCAAGGAGTTGCTGTCCCTGGCCGAGGGTGCACAGAAGAGTATCGCGGGTCATCAGGAACGGCGCTCGGTACATTTCGTGATTCGCTTTCCCCCGGAAGATGCGGTCATTGCCGACTACGCTCTGGATGCGCTGGAAGCCGCCGCCGCGGCTTTACGGACCGACCTGGGCTTTGTCCCGTCCCGCCCGATACCGGTGGACATCCTGCGCAGCCCGGACGACCTGGCGCTGGTCACGGCGCTCAGCACCGACGAGGTGGAGCGTACCGGCACCATCGCGGTGTCCAAATGGGGCCGCATTATGCTGTCCACTCCGCGCGCCATGCGGCTCGGCTACGACTGGCTGGACAGCCTGTCGCACGAGCTGGTCCACTACGCGGTGGCCAGCGCGACCCACGACCGGGCGCCGGTGTGGCTGCAAGAAGGCTTGGCCAAGTTTCTCGAACACCGCTGGCGCGATCCGCCTGGCCTGGCGCTCACGCCATCGCTGCAACACCTGCTGGCCAAGGGGCTGGCCACCCACAAGCTGATCAGCTTCGATGCCATGCACCCATCCATGGCCAAGTTGCCGCGCGCCGAGGACGCGTCGCTGGCCTTCGCCGAGGTGACCACCGCCATCGGGCTGCTCTACTCGACCTCAGGCGTGTCGGCCCTGCGCAACGTGCTTACCATGATCGCCGACGGCGCCGACGCGCGCATGGCCGTGGCGCGCGCCTACGGGGGTAGCGGGAGCTGGGCTGACTTCGAGAAGGCGTGGCGGGCCTTCATGGTCGCGCAGCACTACAAGATCATTCCCGGCTTCGAGGCATTGTCGCCCAAGTACCGCAAAGACAGCGCCATTGCTGCCCGCCGGGCGCCGGTGGAGGACGAGGCCAGCCCGGAGCGGGCCGGCGCCGAGCGCTTCCTGCGCCTGGGGAACATGCTGCTTCAGCGCGGACGCGTGCGGGCCGCCAGCGCCGAGTACGAAAAAGGCGCCAAGGAAGCGGGCCCGGCCTACTGGCTGTTCTCAGTCAAGCTGGGTCGCAGCTACCTGGCCATGGGCCTGGCCGACCGAGCCTTGCAAGCCGTGGCGTCTGCGCAGGCGCTCTACCCCGAGGTGCCCTGGCCCCACCTCATCGCCGGGCAAGCGCTCCTGGCCAAGGGAGACGCGGCTGGCGCCGTGCCGCCGTTGCTGGCATCGCTGGCCGCCAATCCCTTTGACCCGAGCGTGCACTGCAGCCTGGCCGAGGCCTACAAGAAGTTGCCCGCCGACGCCGCGACCACCAGCAAACGCCAGCGAGCGGAACGCGACTGCCGGGCGCTGGGGCGGTAGCATTCGGGGCTACGTCGGCGTGCGTGGCGGCGCAAGGGTTCTCCAATGCAGAAGAGCTCTGCCCGAAAGGACCATGCACGCCACAGCTTGAATCGTCGGGGGACATCGCTTGCGGAATCGGAGACAATGAATAGCCTGTGCCTTGGGGACTTCGGAATGTCCGTTTGATGAGGAAGCTGCAATGCGAAGGATGAAAGCCAAGGATGGCATGAAAGCTGCGATTCAAACAAACACCGACCGAAGGGTTGTGGAGATTCTCGGCGAGTTGCGTGCCATGGGTTGCGAGAAAAACCGGGCCGGCATGGCTCGCTACGGAATCAACGTCCAAGACGCGTTCGGTGTGTCCGTGTACGATCTGCGCAAGGTTGCCAAGCGGCTGGGCACCGACCATGGGTTGGCGCTCGCGCTATGGGCGACGGGAAACCACGAAGCACGCCTGCTGGCTTGCTTCGTCGACGATCCGGCACTGGTCAGCGCCCGGCAGATGGAAACGTGGGCCCGCGATTTCGACTCGTGGGACGTCTGCGATCAGGCGACGACCAGCCTCTTCGACCTGACCGAGCACGCGTGGTCGAAGGCAGTGGCGTGGGCCACCCGTGAGCAGGAGTGGGTCAAGCGCGCCGGCTTCGCCCTGATGGCGGGATTGGCCGTGCACGACAAATCGGCCGGCAATCGCGCCTTCCTGACGCTGCTGCCGGTGATCGAGCGCGGCGCTGCCGACCCGCGCAACCTCGTGAAGAAGGCGGTCAACTGGGCTCTGCGCAACCTCGGCAAACGCAACCGGACTCTCAATGTCGCCGCCATCGCCTGCGCCGAGCGGATCCGCGGCCAACCGGCGAGCCGGTGGGGACCACGGCGGTGACCTGCAAGCCCGCAGTGCCCGCTGGGTCGCCGCCGACGCGCTTCGCGAGCTTGCGTCCGCCAAGGTTCAGGCGCGCATCAGGGACTGACCGCAACCGGCTGTCGCGCAGACTTCTTTGCCGGACCGGATCACTCTCCGAGGTGGCGCTCACCTCGCCAGCCAGCCTCGAATCCGAAATCATGGGTCACAACGACCGCGTCGCCCCCTGGCGGCTTGGGAAATTCCCAGCCCCGAAATGCTTTGACGACGCATTTCTCTACGCGGACATCCTTCAGTCTGGAATCCTGCAATTCCGACTTGATGACCTTTCCAGCGGGCGAAATGGTGAACTGCACCGTGACCCGACCAGAAAGCTCGGGCTTCTTCTTCAGCGCGGGCAGGTAGCAGGCCCGCAACTCGTCGAGGTGGCCACGAAGGGTGCGACGGACAACTAGCTTGTCGAGCGAACCGCGCACGAGCACCGGACCGGGAATGACATCCGGATCTCGCTTCGACCTCCCGTTCTCTGCAGACGCTGGCGCATCAGAATCCACGGTCGTTGGGGCCTGTTCATCCTCGGAGCCCGTGGAAGATGTCACGGCTGGAGTCAGCACTTGAGTCTCCACCTGCGCGGGCGCCGGTTGGGGCAGCGCACGCGACGGCGGAGGCGCAGCCGCAGCCACCGGCTCTGGCTCGCTGGGTTGGCCACGCGATGACGCGCATCCAGACGGGAGAACCAGTAACTGGCCCACCAACACCGCAGACGTAAGACCGACCAAGGTGCGAAAAAACAATGAACGCGAATGAACCGGCATGTCCGCACTGTCTCACGTCGGCAGAGCGCTTACCAAGACCACAGTGCGCAGGCAGGCGGGCAGACTGAAGATATGTGCGTGCCGCTAGCCGGGTGGCGCCGGCGGTAGCAGCGGGTCACCTTCGCTAGGGGCGAGCAAAAAGGAGGCTCGGGCCTGGTGCAAGATCTTCGGCGTCACGCTGGCGGACCAGAACGCCTGCGTGGCGGACAGGGCGTGCGTCCCGAGGACGATCAAATCGGAGTGCATCTCCCGCGCGGTGGCGAGCAGGCCTTCGGCGGGATCGACGCGCATGACCCGGCCCGAGGCGAAGACACCGATTTCCTGCAATTCGCGGACGTGGACCGCCAGGTGGCGAGCGGCTTCTTGCTCGGCGAGGCGCAGGACTTCTTCCGTGGCCCTGGGCAAGAAGGCAGCGCTGCCGGAATCCTTGCCCTTGAGCGCACCGGAAGGCGGGACGGCCGTGAACAGAAGCATCGGGATCTTGAGGTGCAGCGCCAGTTGCGCCGCGGGCTGCAGGCCCTGCTCGTGTTCGTCGGCGCCGTCCATGGGCACGAGAATATGGTGAAACGGGTAGTCCACCTGGCCGCGTTCGTCGGGCTGAACCAGCAGCACGGGCACGCGGTTCCTGCCCGGCGAGCCATGTTTGAGCGCGTGCAGAAACTGCTGGGCCAGGTTGCCGCGAAGGCGATCCTTCCACCATTGCTTTCCGTGGGCGCACATCACGACGAGATCGGGGTGAAATTCCCGCGCGTGCAGCGCGAGGCTCTCGGCCACGTCGCCTACGGCCTCGTCGTGGACGTGCCAGTCGACCCCGGGCAGCGAAGGAAACTCGCGCGCGACCAGGGCGCGCAGATAGGCCTCGGCGGACGCCTTGTTTTGCAGATGCGCTTGCCCGTGTCTGGCTTTCGGGGCCGAACGCTCGATCACGTGCAGGACCGTAATGCGGGCGCCGCTGCCTTGAGCCAGGCCGCGTGCCACCGGGATTACCCGTTCGGCCATCGCGGTCCCGTCGAGCGGCAAGAGCAGGTGTTTGAACATGGCGGTCAGCTCCCGAAGAAAGTTTCCCACAGCAGGTACACGTTCAAGCCCAGGATCAGCGCAGCGATCGCAGCCGCAACAGCCGTGGTCAGGGGCCGGTTGACCAGCTCGCCCATCAAGCGCTTGCGGCTCGAGAACGCCACCAGTGGAACGATGGCGAAAGGCAGGGCAAAGCTCAGCACGACCTGGCTCACCACCAAGGTCCGGGTCGGGTCGAACCCCAGCCAGATGACCAGCAGCGCGGGCGCCATGGTGACCAGGCGCCGAACCCAGAGCGGGATGCGAAATTCCAGGAAGCCCTGCATGACGATCTGGCCGGCCATGGTGCCCACAGCCGAACTCGACAGGCCCGAAGCCAGCAGTGCAACCGCAAACAGCGTACCCGCAGCCGATCCCAAGAGAGGCTGGAGCGTCAGGTGCGCCTTCTCGATCGCGTCCACGTTGACCAGGCCGCGCGCGTGGAATGCACACGCGGCCATGATCAGCATCGCGCCATTGATGGCGCCTGCCACCCCCATGGCCAGAACCACGTCCAGCGTCTCGTAGCGGAGCAGGCGCTGCTTCTCGTCGAGCCCCAATGCGATGATGCGGCCCTGGGTCAGCGCAGAGTGCAGGAAGATCACGTGCGGCATCACGGTGGCGCCCAGGATGCCGGAAGCAAGCAGGAGGCCCGACTTGCCGCCGAAGGCGGGGACCACGGAGTGAAACGCCACCTGCTTCCAGTCGGGCCGGGCCAGGAAGAGCTCTGCCAGATACGAGGCTGCAATGGCGGCGACCAGCAGCGTGATGACCAGTTCCAAGCGGCGGAATCCGTAGCGTTCCAAGCTCAAGAGCAGAAAGGTGACGACTGCGGTAAGAAGGCCGGCAATCCCGAGCGACAAGCCGAACAGGAGATGGAACCCCAGGGCCGCGCCCAGGAATTCCGCCAGATCGGTGGCCATGGCCACGATCTCCATCACCCCCCACAGCAAGAAACACAGCCCCCGCGGGAGGCTCAACCGGCACTGTTCCGCGAGGTTGCGCCCGGTGGCGATGCCCAGCTTGGCCGACAACATCTGGATCACCATCGCCATCAAGTTGCTGGTGACGACCACCCAAAGCAGCGTATAGCCGAGTTGCGAGCCGCTTTGCAGATTGGTGGCGAAGTTTCCCGGATCGACGTACGCCACCGATGCGATGATGGCTGGTCCCAGAAACGGCAGCACGCGCGCCAGTCCGCGCCGCCGGCCGGTGCCCGAAAGCACCTCGATGGCCGCAGCCACCGTGGCGCGATCGCCCGGCGGGCCAATCTGCAGCGGCGCTTCCGATGAAATCAGCAAAGCATCCGTGATTATAGCCCGGCTCGTATCGCGATCAGATTGAAGGCGCAAAGAGACCCAATCCCCGGTGCCGATCCGCGCCAGGCGGCGACGGCAATGACCGCCCTCGATGGTCCGGTCAACCTGTGCCCCGCAGCCGTGCCAACCGGTTCGCTGCCTCGGCCATGCGGCCCGGCTCGCCCACACGCTCCGCGCGCCAGAGCAGGTTGTGCGGCGTCACCGTGGGTGCCACGAAGCTGACCACGGTGGTCTGCCAACCCGCGGCCTCCAGGCGCAGGGTACGCTCGGCGTCGACAATCGACTGGATGAAGCGGCGTCGCACCTCTGCGTGGCGGGGCATGCCCAATTGCTCCGCGCGCCGCTCGGCCAGGGCAGCAGCCGATACCTCTTTCGAGGTGCAACAGGGCACCAGCAGCAATGAGCGTGCCCGCACCGCCAGCGACCGTTCGATGATTACGTCCGACGCTTGACCGCAGGCGTGCAGCGCGACCACGACATCCGGCTCGCCTGGCCAGGCCGCCGAGTCCCCGACGTCCGCCATCACCACCTCGACGGCTACACCGGGCGCCCGCAGGCGCGGGATGGCGTCGCGACAGGCAGCCACGCGCGCCGGCTCGCGCTCGATCACGCACACGCGCGCTGGCCGCCCGACGGGCGCCAGGATCAACTCCGCCGCCAGGAAGCCCACCGTGGCCTTGCCCGCGGCCGCGTCGACCAAGACCAGCTCGCCCTTTGCCGCCCGACGGGCCACTGCCCCCGCCACCTCGGTGAGCAGGCCCGCCATCTCGTCTGACTTGCGCCGATCCTCGTCACGCAGGCTGGTCGCAGGCGCGTCGATGAAGAGGCGGTGCAGCAGCTCGTCGATCTGGGCGCGGGAAAAGGTCATGGGGTGCGGTGCAGAGATGACCACGCCATCGCGGGCCGCCTATTGCTTCGAGCCGGGGGTGTAGAATTTCACGTCGGGAGTGATCCATCCCGAGTATTCGCTGAAGTTATACAAGTGGTACTGCTGCGGGATGCTGCGCCGGATCGGTGGGGCGGTCAAATCGCAGTCGCCATTCGAGTAGATCCAGAGCTCCGGGCAAGACGAGCCAATCCGACGCACGCCCTCTTCGAGTTTTCTCCGTCGAGGCGACCTAACGGGCTCCCGGAAGCACGATTGCAGGCTTGGACACGGCGCCCTCGCTCGCCAGCGCACCGTCGTCCCTACTCTGGTTCGGGAATATTGGGCGGGTTGGGCGGGTGGTGCAGCAGGTGGCGGTCGACGTCGGCTGCAAAGTCATTGCCTGGATATTTCTTGACCATGGCCCTGGCTTCTTCCTTGGCCTCTTTGTAGTGCTCCATGTTGGCCAGGGCTTTGACGACGTTCCATTCGAACTCAGGCGCGTTGGGGCTGTCGGGAAAGCGAGCAACCGCCTCTCTCGCCAATTGCAGCGAAAGAGGTGGGTCGGACGCCGCCAGGTCGTGCAGCTTCGTCATCAGCGAAGCCTCATCCAGGCGCACTCCAGCGTCCTTCTCCGTGGCTTGCCGATGCGTTGGCGGGGCGACTGGGGAAGGGGCCGGAAGCGGGGAAGGCTTCGCCGGCGGCGCGTCGAGCCTCGGAGCCGGTGGGGTGGTTGCAACTATTTCGTGCTCCTCGATCGGCGCCGGTCGAGGGCGCCTGTTCCTCAGGGCAAAGGCGCCAAGGATCACGGCCAGCGCAATGACGCCGAGGACTCCGACGACCACGATTGCAGGCTTGGACATGGCTTTCAAGACCGACGCACTGACCCTACTTCGGTGATCGAGCAAAGACAACCGCGACAGCGCGGGCCCTGGTTCTACTTCAGACTCGGTATGAGGTCGCGAGTTATGGTGTGGGAGTCCGAGTA
>Ga0181530_10001028_pt1 | contig 35512 bp, 29 predicted proteins | sample PEATcosm2014_Bin_42_FD_119769 | JGI IMG/M metagenome (GOLD analysis project Ga0181530, IMG submission 119769) | Peatland microbial communities from MTU Mesocosm Facility, Houghton, MI, USA - PEATcosm2014_Bin10_60_metaG | ecosystem: Environmental > Terrestrial > Soil > Wetlands > Peat | place...
CATCGGCCTGTGCCGCACCGAGCACATGTTCTTCGCCGAGGATCGCATCGAACACATGCAGGCCATGATCCTGGCCCCCGACGAAAAGACCCGCCGCAAGGCGCTGGCCAAGCTGCTGCCGTTTCAGCGCAGGGATTTTGCCGGACTGTTCCAGGCCATGGACGGTTTCCCGGTAGTGATCCGCACGCTCGATCCGCCGCTGCATGAATTCCTGCCCAAGCGCGAAGAGCTGATGGTGGATGTCGCCATTCTGCCTTACGCCGATCTCAAGAAGAAGAAGGAACTGGTCGCCACTTACCAGCGCTTCGGCGCCGGAGTCAAAACCCTCAAGACGGTGCTGACCGCGTTGCTGCGTCGCGTGGAAGAGCTGCATGAGTTCAACCCCATGCTGGGCCTCCGCGGCTGCCGCCTGGGAATCCTCTATCCCGAGATCACCGAAATGCAGGCGCGCGCCATTTTCGAAGCCGCGGTGCAGGTGGCTAAGAAAGGCGTCAAGGTAATTCCGGAAGTCATGATCCCGCTGATTGGCGGCGTCAAGGAACTGGAAGATCAGAAGAAGATCGTGGTCGCCGTGGCCGAGGAAGTCCTCGGGAAGGCCGGCATGAAGGACCTGAAGTACATGGTCGGCACCATGATCGAGATTCCGCGCGCCGCGCTCACCGCCGATTTGGTCGCCAAGGAAGCCGAGTTCTTCAGCTTCGGCACCAACGACCTCACGCAGACCACCATGGGACTTTCGCGCGACGATTATACGAAGTTCCAGCAGGAGTACAAAGACAAGAAGATCTTCGCCGCCGACCCGTTCGCCGTTCTCGATCAGGAAGGCGTCGGCAAGCTGGTGAAGATGGCGGTCGAGCTCGGCCGCAAGACGCGGCCCGACCTGGAAATCGGCATCTGCGGCGAGCACGGCGGCGAGCCGAGCTCGGTCCAGTTCTGCTACCGGATTGGCATGAATTACGTTTCCTGTTCCCCGTACCGCGTGCCCATCGCCCGCCTGGCCGCCGCGCAAGCCGCCATTTCGGGCGACAAGTCCGAAACCCAACGCACGGCGTAAGCCGTCACCTCAGCGTGGACATGGCAGTTTGAAACGCCATGTCCACGCCTCTCTTCTAATTAATTGGGAGTTTCGCAGCATTCCTCCCGGTCCTCCCGGCGTGGGACAGATCCGGCCCACTTTTCTACGACTAACTCATTGAAAACAGTAGAGGCGGTTGGCTTCTTGTGGGCTAATTCTGTCCCATTCTTGGGCGATTCGCAGCTCAGGGACCTGCGCCACCTTCCTATCCTTACTGTGACACGGAGGGCGGGTGGAAGCGGTGCCTGGAGGGTGGGGAAATGGGTGCAAGCCACTGTGGAACCAGGAGTTGGGAGTATCTGTCGAATCGGTGATTGGGCTGATTGAGGATGAGAACCTGCTTCCGCTTCAGCCCACGCCCACCGTCCGATCGGGGGCTGTGGATTTGTGGAATCGCTCCGACAGGGAAAGAAGCTGCGAGAGAGGGCTGCGGTTCTTTTTTTTCGGCAGCCCGGCCAGTCTTCGAGCCACTTCGGCCATCTGCTTTCGTAACGCGCTGGTTTCGGCCGGCGGCTTTCTTGCCAGCAGCGCCTTCTGCAGCTCGGCGGTATCCTGCGGCACCATGGCATAAACTTCGATGCCGAAGATACTGGACATGTCACGCTGCTGGAGCGCGGGCGCCTGGTCCGCTTGATTCACGATCAGACGGATCCGCTCTCCCCCAAGTCCCGCTTTGGCCAACGCCCCGACTGCGCGTTTGGCTTCATAGAGTGCCGCCATGCCGGTGCCGGTGACCACAAAGACTTCATTGGTTCTGTCCAGCAAGGCCACGCTGAGCTTGTTGAGGCGTCCCAGGTCGAGCACCACCCAATCGTAGAATGGCTGCACCATGGCAATTACCTGACGGATGGTCTCCGCCGGCACATCGTCATGGCCCAGATACGCCGGTGAGGCGGCGATGTGCAGATCGTTAGGGGTGCGCGCGACGATTGCGTTCCAGCAGCTCTGGTCGAGCCGGTGGGAATTGGCGATGGCGTACTGGAAGGAATATGGCGGATCGACCCCCATCATGAAGGCGACCAGGCCGGCCTGGACATCCAGGTCGGCCAGCAGGACGCGTTTTCCGGTCTGGACGCGAAGCTCGGTGGCAAGAGTGCACGCGATGGTGGTGGCTCCAACTCCCCCTTTGGCGCCGATCACGCCGACGATCCTGGTCCGGCTGGCGACCTCCGCCGTATGCTTGGCCACCGCATAACGCAGCGCTCGGGACAGCAGCGGGGCATTGCACGCGCCCTTAACCAGATAATTCTCCGCGCCTTCCTGTATGGTTTGCAGCGCCAGCGACTCGGTATCGGACCCGCTCAGAACGATAATCGGAATCCCGCGGGCCCCGGCGTGCTTCTGGATTGCCGCGAAAGTTCCGAGTCCGTCGCTGTCGGGCAGACCCAGGTCCAGGAGCACTACATCCACTCCTCCCCGCGAAATCTCACCGAGTCCGCCGGCCAGGGAGTCTGCCCACGACAACGCGAAGGCCACCTCCCCGCCGGAAGTCGCGAGCCAACTGAGCACCAGTTGGGCGAACTCCGGGTTGTCCTCGATCAACAGGACCGATATGCTACTCTGTTCCATTCGTTTTTTTTCCATTGCCCATCCCGCAGGCTCTGCCAGTATACTCGGCCGAAAACCGCGAAAGCTTTAGGAGGATGCGGATCGGTTCGCTCCACCCACCCTCAGACGGGGCCCGCCGCCACGCGGTCCCGATCCGATTCGGTTACGGCGTTATGCAGGGCCTCGAGGTTCGTGGTAATGCGTTCGGCATCGCGCTCGACCGCCGACTTTTCGAGCTCGCGTCCGATCTCTCCGATTCGCGGGAGCCCGTAGCCGGATCCGGTGCCTTTGAGATTGTGGCCAAAGCGCCGGATGGGGTCGAAGTTCCCGGCGGCCAGGCACTCCCGCGCGTCCTGGATTTGAGCGGGCTTGGAAGCCAGATACCCGCGCACTAGGGCTGCCATATCGGCGGAGCAGGCGAGTGCCGCCGGCCGGCTGCTGCGCGCATAGCGCAGGATCGTCGAGAGCAGCGTGTTCCGGTCGACCGGCTTGGCCACGTGCGCCACACAGCCCGCGTCCCGGCTGGCCTGCACCGCTTCGCGCATGGCATCGGCCGAGAGGGCCACAATCGGCGTCGGAACCGCTCCGTGGGCGCGCTGCCATTCGCGGATGGCCTTGGTCGCCTGAAAGCCGTCCATCACCGGCATGTCGATGTCCATGACGATCAGATCGAAATCTTCGCCCTCCTCGATGGCGTCCAGAGCCTGCCGGCCATTGACCGCGAAGCGGACCTCCACCGGCTCGCCCCGCAGATACGCGGCCAGCAGCAGGCGGTTATCGTCGGTGTCCTCGGCGACCAGAATCCGCACTCCGTTCCGGTGCCTGGGCCAATGCAAAACGGGAGGCGCAACCCCGCTGTCCGGCTCGGCGCGATCCGGATCGGCCGCCTGGAGCGGCAAGCTGAAATAGAATTTGCTGCCGTGGCCAAGCTGGCTGGTAACGCCGATTTTGCCTCCCATCAGATCCAGCAGCTCCTTGCAGATCGCCAGTCCCAGGCCGGAACCTCGAACCACACCCGGCTTGTGATTCGGCAACTGGGTGAAGGCCGCAAAGATCCGCTCCTGGTCGTCGGGCGGGATGCCCGGGCCCGTGTCGGAGACCGCAAAATGCAGGTGCCCGGCATCGGCCGTCACGTCCAGGTCGACCTGTCCCGCGTCAGTGAACTTGAGCGCATTGCTCAGCAGGTTGACCAGAACCTCCAGCACGCGGAGGGGATCGCCGAGTTGCCACTCGGGGAGGCTGGGAGCGAGTGTGACATTCAGGCCCACGCCCTTGCGAAAGGCCGTCTCGCGGAAGGTCGCCACCGCCTGGTCGATGGTCTCCCACACGCGAAACGGGATATTCTCGACCCTCACCATGCCGGCTTCCACCCTGGAGAAGTCCAGGAAATCGTTAATCAAGGCCAGCAGCGTGCGGGAGTTTCGCTGGAACATCGCGACATGTTCGGCCTGATTCGGATCGAGCGGCGTGCGGGAGAGCAGGTCGGCCGAACCGAGGATGGCGTTCAAAGGGGTTCGGATGTCGTGACTGATCTTGGCCAGGAATTCCGACTTGGTCCGGTTGGCGGCGACGGCCGCATCCTTGGCGCGGACCAGCGCGCCTTCCGCTTCTTTCTGCTGCGCGATGTCCCGCAGGAAAATGTAGTAGCCGGGCACGTCCGACACCGGGAGAAACGTCATTCCCACGTCGGCCGATCCGCCCCCCCGGCGAACGATGCGCGCCTCGACTTCGGCCCTGCCGCCCCGTTGGGCGCGGCCGACGGCTTCATCCACCTTCGACCGGTCGCGCGCGTCCACGGTTTCCAGGAAGGTGGCCGGCGCGGGAATCGCCGTCATGCCCGTCAATTCGCCGTAGGCTTTGTTGAACGACACATAGCGCCCGCAATCATCGGCCTGCGCGATTCCGTGGAGCACGTTTTCGAGCGCGGCTGCGTGGTGCCCCAGGATTTGAGCGGCCATGGCGATCCCCTGGCTCAGAACGCCGATCTCGTCGCTGCCTTCCGGCAACAGGTTGAGCGGTTCGCCGCTCTTCAGCCGGGCCACGTTCCGCTGCAGCTTTCCGATCCGCCTCGTGATGCCGGAAGCGAACAGGAGCGAAATGACCACACCTCCCACTACACCCAGCAGCGCACAGCCGGCCGTGGCGGCGCGCAACTGTGTCCGCAAGTTGTCGCCGTGCCGCAGATACGCCGCGTGCACGGCTCGCTGCTCGGCCTCCATGGCATCCAGGATGCCCGCCATCTGCAGACGCTCCGCCTCTTTCACGCGCAGCGCGTCGCGCAATTGTTCCCTGGTCAGGACTCGAGCTTGAAAACGCGCCGCGGCGTCGTAGATCACCTCTACGCGGGCGTGGTGGATCGCGTCGAGCCGCAAGACATCCCGGGTTTGGCTCGGGTTGCCCGAAACCAGATTCGCCAGGCTTTGCTGCAGGCCGTCGAACCTGCCGATATCGCGGCGGGCCTCATCCTCGAATGGATCCTCGGCGGTGAGGAAGTACGCACGGATGTGGGCGCTGGTCTCCGTCTCATTGGATTTCAGCAGTTGAACCGCTTCGACGATCTGCAGCGACCGGTTCGCCGCCTGGTCGGCGGCCGAGATACGACTCTCGATCAGGTAAGCCGCGCACGCAATCGCCACCGTGGCCGCCGCCGGAAACGCGACCACGATGAGCCCCTTGGTTCGCAGGCGCAGGTCCGGCCAAATATGGGTCCACTGCATAGCTAGAGCCTCCGCAGACCCGCCGGCAGGGCGGCGTGCGGGCATTCAGCCGGCAAGGACGGCGGATGGAGTTCGGAGTCACCCTGGGGCATATGTCCTCTATCGGCCATTTTCCGCGAAACCGTGAGCGCCGCACATCTGCCGCGTGCCGATCGCCCGCCTGGCCGCGGCGCAAGCTGCGATTTCCGGCTAAGTGCTTCATTTCACGTATACAGCCTCGTATGGTGTGGAAATGGTAGCGTGAAAACGGCCATGTCCACGCCCCCCAAGTCGCTCACGCGGGAAAGCAGTACTGCGCAGGGCCTGGCAAACGCGGTGTCCTGGCGCGACCGCCTGCTGGGCGCCGTTTTCGTGTCGATCGTGCTGGCTGCACAAACCCGCTGGATGGGCAGCGCCATCATTCTTCTTAGCGGCGGTTTGGTGGTGGCTTATGGCGTGTGGGCGGCGGCTCGCTGGAAGAACGATGCCGCCGCGGTTCTTCCCGTCTACCTGCTCGCCATCGCCGTGCAGTGCCTGCACTTCACCGAGGAATACCTAACCGGCTTTCAACACCAGTTCCCCAGACTGTTCGGAGACGATTGGAGCGACGCACGCTTTGTGACGTTCAATATGTTGTGGCTGGCCGCTTTCGTGCTGGCCGGACTGGGTGTCTACCGGCGGGTGCAGTTGGCCTACCTGATCGTTCTGTTTCTCGCGTTGATCGGAGGTGTGGGAAACGGCATCTCCCACCTGGTGTTGAGTGCAGCGTACCGCAGATATTTCCCCGGCCTCATCACAGCTCCCTTTTGCCTGCTGATGGGTATCGCGCTGCTTACCCGGCTCTTCGCCGGAACAGGAGCACGGCGAGGGAGGCGCGATGAGCGAACAACGACTCCGTGATAATTCGGTAACCGGCTACCAGGCGACGAAGCCGCTGCACAAGCCTATTTGGTTTCGCTTCTCGGCACCAAGGAAAGACGGCCAAGCGAGCCGAGACCGGCAAAAGCCAGACGCGAAAGAAAAAAGAAACGCTCCGATCCAGAGACTCCGTCAACGGTCTGGGGCAGAGTAGCGACAGCGCGACCTGGTCTTACAGCCTCGCCTGCCCGGCCAATCTCCTCAACAGCTTCTCGTACGCGTCGGTTACGGCGTCCCAGGAATAGCGCTGGCGGACGCGGTCCATCGCGCGGGCGCGGTACTGGGCGCGTTCAGGCTCGGTGAGATTGAGAACCAGTTTCAGCTTGGACTCGAGCTCATCGGGCTCGAACGGGATGCCGGCGTCACCGGCCACTTCGGCGTTCTCCGGCGTGTTCCGGTACAGCACCAGCGCGCCGCGGCCCATCGCCTCAATCAGCGCCGGATGCGTGCCGCCCACTTCGGTGGCGTGAATGTAGGCGAAACAGTGCGATCCCAGCTCGCGGTACCCGTCGCCGTAGATGGCGCCTGGTATGACGATGCGGGCATCGCGCGTGTCGCGCACCTGCGCGATGTAGCCCTGCGCATAAGGCGCATCGCCGATGAGTGCCAGCTTGAACTCCGTCTCGACCCGTTCGAACGCCTGCCGCACTGCGAGCGGATGGTTCTCCGGTTCCATGCGGCTCACGTACAGGAAGTAGCGCCCGGGTTCGAGGCCCAGCCGAGCCAGCGTATCGGCGCCAGCCACTTTGCCTAACTCGGCGCCATACGGAATGAACGTGCTCACTTTGCCGTAGCGCGTGCGGTAGTAATCCTGAATCGTGCGCGCGTCGGTTATAACCTCGGTGGGGCAGAAGGTGGCCAGCAGTTCCGAAACCAGGTACCAGGCTTTGGCCAGCCGGTTCCATTTCCTACGCAGGCGCTCGATGCCGTCCACGTTGAGCGCCACGGGCATTCCGAACACGCGCGGCAGCCAGGTGAAGATGGCGTTGGCTCCGTTGCAATAGAGCGCCACATCCACGGGGTGCGCCAGCAGGTGGAACGTCGAGACTAGCGTGTGCGCCAGGGTGTCGAAGTATTTGTGGCGAATGGTGGGCAGGTAGAGCAGGTGCACGGCCCGGTAGACCGGCTGCGGATAGCGCTCGCGGCAATAGACGGTGACGTGGTGCCTGCGAGCCGCCAGGCGGGTGGAAAGCTCTTCGGCGAAGGTTTCGAAGCCGCCGTAGCCGGCTGGAATGCCGCGCGTGCCAAGAAGGGCTATCCGCATTGCTGTGAAAAGACCGGTTGGCAGGCGAAAGCGCCTGCCCCACTTGCTTGCAAATCCTCCGGCGGCAAAGTGGGACAGACGTTTTCGTCTGTCAACCCGTGCGTGCTCACGATTTTGGCAGAGTTTCTCAGGAGCGGTTGCCGGCGATCGAGATGGTTGTTTCCCGACAGCACCTACGTCTTGGCGGTCTCGGAGCGCATCAGCGTGCGAGCCAGTTTCTTGGGCGCGCGCTTGCTCACCGGCGTGTAGTGGAACCAGCTCGCCATGTACTCGTCGTCCACCCGGCGCGCGCTTTGAATCAACTCGCGCTTGGCCCGGAAGCGGCTCCAGTTCCGCAGCAGGAACCAGAACGCCTTGAGCGAAGTATGCTCCCACAGCAGACAGCACATGACGACCGTGATGTCGCGGCCGGTAATCGACAGCCAGTTGCGCCAATACAGATCGCCTGAAATGTTCTTCAAGCGCATCAGGAAGCGGTTCTTCACCGAGTGCATGTTGATGGCGGCCGGCAGCGCGCGGCGGTTGCCGGGCAGCACCTTGCGCACGTGGTAGCCGCGCGCGTATGGCACGTACAGGCACTTCCAGCCCATCAACTGGGCGCGCCACGCCACGTCGGCGTCTTCGCGGTAAACAAAGAAATCGGAGTCGAAGAACTCGCCGTCGAGCGAAATGTCCTCGATCATGGCGCGGCGGTAAAGCGCGGCGGCGGCAGTGGCGCCGAAAACGTACTCGTATTGCAGATAATGCCCGTTGTCCACTTCCTGGCTGCCGCGGTCCAGATGGCGCAGCATGGGATTGAAGTAGATGCCGGTCGAATCCACCACCGGGCGCTCGGGAATCTCGAAGTGCGCCGTCATGGTGAGCAGCTTGCCGCACACGGCGCCGATCTTGGCATCGAACTGTCCGGCATCGAGCAGGGCCTGGATGAAGTTCGGCAGCAGCAGCACGTCCGGGTTGAGGGTGAGCACCCAATCGCCGCCGGCCATCCGGATGGCCTGGTTCTGCGCCGCGGCGAAACCGACGTTCTCCTCGTTATAGTGGATCCGGCAGCGGTCCTCGAACTGTTCCAGGATGTCGATGGTGCCGTCGTTGGAAGCATTGTCGATGACGATGACTTCCTTGAGGCGGTACCGCTGCGACAGCACGGATTCGAGGCACCGCTTGATGAAGCGGCCGCTGTTGTAGGTCACTATCGTGACTGAGACGAAGTCGTTATGCCCCATGCACTAGCACTCGAAAAAGCGGTACTTCCACGCGAACCTGGGTCTAAAACCTGGAGCCGGACATCACGGCTGCGTCCTTCCAGCCGAATAACAGGCAGTAGCCGGCAAGCCGCACCACGTTCCCGTAAGTCGCCAGGGGCCTCCGACTCCTCTGCAACAACATTCCCGCGGCGCCACGGAGAATCGAGCCTGCCAAAACCGACAGGCACACCATTCGGAATGCGAACGGTCCATAGTGCCTGGCTGAATACCTCAGTAAACTACGATACCAATAAAAGCACCGGGCCTGCACGCCGATGCTCGAGATCGAATGCCCTCCCGTGTGCCGCGCAACCGCCTCCGGCGTATAAAACAGGACATAATTGTGCTCGGCCGCCCGCCGGCAAAAATCCACATCCTCGAACCACACGGGATAGTAGCCCTCGTCGAAGCCGCCCAGTTCCTGCCACACCGCCCGTCGCAACATCAGAAACGCGCCGGCGGGCTGTTCCACGGCTGTGCGCAAAGAATAATCCACCGCCATGGCCCGATAGCGGCGATTAACCGGATTGTTCGGCCAGATTCGATTTAGCACGAGGACTTCCAAAATCAGCGCCGCCGGAGTCGGGAGGGCTCGCACCATGAAACCGGTCTGCGGTTTGTTGTCCGCGCCGATCAGGCAACCGCCGGCGCCCGCGGCGCCCTCGAGATCGCAAGCCTGGCGCATCGCGTCGAGGCCGCCGAGGATCACCGCGTCGGGGTTCAAGAGTAGAACATATGGCGAATTAAGCACCCTAAACCCTTGGTTTACAGCGGCGGCGAATCCGCGGTTGTCGCGGTTGGCCACCACCCGAACTCCGCGTTGCGCGACTTCGGCGAGTGTCCCGTCCCGCGAGCCGTTATCGACGACTACCACATCGGCGCGGGTGGCCAGGGCGGCATCCAGACACGGGCCGATTTCAGATTGCGAATTGTAGGTAACGATAACGATTCCAATTTCCGACATGTGTCACTTTGCCCCACCCCGTGTAAGGAGAAAGTACAAGCGCCAGTACAAGTCGCGCCCGTTGGCGGACTGCGCCACGCGTAAGGCGCGTTCGTGGGTCGCCAGCAGCGGTTCCAGAACTTTGAGGCCGCCAGGTGGCGCTTCGCGGCGGATGGCCGAAAATCCGCGCAGGCCCTGCCATTTTCCTTGCAGCCACGCGGTTCCCGCGCCGTGGCGCAGCGCCACCCCTCCCCACAGCAGTTGGCCGACCAGAATCGGCCAGGCCCACTTCCACAATAAGCGCCGGGGATAGTGCCGGGCCAGCAGAAACACCTGGTTGCGAGCGATCCGCCGCACCGTCTCCGGATGCCAGCGGCCCAGCGTGGCGCTGCCCTGGTGCCAGGCGATGGCGGTAGGGACGTACTCGCCCGCCAGCGAGTGCTCGGCGCAGCGCATGCCGAAATCCACGTCCTCCAGGTACGACTCGAACAGCTCGTCGAGCAGGCCCACCCGTTCGAACAGCGCGGCGCGGAACAGCGCCGCCGTCCAGGGGGCCGTCCAGATCGGTTGCGCCCGCGAGAATTCCGGCGCATCCAGCCGTCCGCTGCCGGCCCGCCAGGCCGCCCCGCTGCGGGAAACCAGGTCGAAGGTGCCGTCGATGCGTGCCGGATCGCGCGCGGAAAGGATCTTGCCGGTGGCGAACCAGCCGCCGGAATCCACCAGTTGCGCCAGGTAGTCCGGGGCCAGTACGACGTCGCTGTTGAGCACGGCGATCCAGTGCGAGCTTGCCGATTGGATGCCGCGATTCACCGCCGCCGCGAATCCGGCGTTGCGTCCCATCGGAATCACGCGGGCGCCGCTGCGCGCGGCCATTTCTGGCGCCCCATCCGTCGAGCCGTTATCCACCACCAGCACCTCGGCCACCGGCGTCGTCTGCGCTTGCAGGCTGTCCAGCAGGCGGCCCAGCGGCTCGCGCCCGTTCCACACCGGTATCACGGCGGCGATGCTCATCGCCAGAACCGCTTCTTGACGAGAAACGCCAGGTTCGAAAAGCCGTCGCGCCAAAGGTGAAGCTTGGTTTCGCCCAGCCGCGAGGTGTACATGATGGAGATCTCGCCGAACCGTATCCGCGAATCGCGCAGCGCCTCAATTTTGATTTCCTCGGAGAACGACATGCCGTCGGATTCGAGCTTCATATGCTCCAGGATCGCCCGCCGGAACACCCACATGCCGGACTGCGAATCGCGCACCCAACGAAAGAACAGAATCGACATCGCCAGCGAAAGAACCAGGTTCCCGAGCAGGTTGATGAAGCTCATCGAGCGCGCGTCGCGCACCGGGAAGCGCGAAGCATTCAGGAAATCGACATCGAAGTGGAGAAACGCCTCGATCAGGTAGGAGAGCGCATCCACCGGGTAACTGTGGTCGCCGTCCAGGGTCACGATCAGGTCGCCGATGGCCTCGCCGAAGCCGCGCTTGTAACTGCGGCCATAGCCGCGCACATCCTCGCGAATGACTTTCGCGCCGAGCCGCGCGGCGATCTCCGACGTGCCATCCGTGGACGCGTTGTCCACCACGATGACTTCGTCGACGAAGGCCGGCATCGCGCGCAGTATCCGCTCGATGCCCCGCTCCTCGTTGAGGCAGGGAATGATGACTGTGATGGACTGGTTCTTATACATGGCGGAGGCGGCCCGCGCGTGATTCACACATATGCGTGACGATACTCTTCCAGCGCTTCGAGGGCGAGCCGGCACACCTCGGCGTGCCGCGCCTTCTTGTCGTGCTTGAGCCGCAAACGCGCGGCCTCATCGAGCGCCGGCAACAGATCGAACGTGATATTGGCCGGCTGGTAATTCGCGGGATCGGCGCCCGCGATGTAATGGCACAGCGAGCCCAGCGCGGTCTGGCGCGGCAACCCGCGCGGCGCAACACCGGCGGCCAGCGCCGCCGCGTGCATGCCGGCCATCAGCCCGGTCGAGATAGCTTCCACGTAACCTTCCACGCCGGAAATCTGCCCGGCGAAAAAAACCCGCGGCGCCTCGCGCAACTGGAGAGTGGCGGAGAGCAGGACCGGCGCGTTGATATAAGTGTTGCGGTGGATCTGTCCGAAACGCAGGAACTCGGCCGTTTCGAGACCCGGAATCGTCCGCAGCACCCGCGCCTGGTCGCCGAACTTCATGTGGTTCTGGAAGCCAACCAGGTTGAAACTCCGCGCGCGCAGATTCTCCTGCCGCAACTGCACCACCGCGTACGGCCTTCCGCCGGTGCGCGGATCGCTCAGCCCCACCGGCTTCATGGGCCCGAAGCGCAGCGTATCCCGCCCGCGCCGGGCCAGTTCTTCGATCGGCAAACAGGCTTCGAAAAACGGTGTCCGGTCCGCTTCGATATGCGCGGTAACGGGTTGAGCATCGAGCAGCGCGTCGACGAAACGCTCGTATCGATCGCGGTCGAGCGGGCAATTCAGATAGTCGCCGGTTCCATCCACCGATTTGCCGTAACGCGAAGCCCAAAAAGCTACCGCCGTGTCCACCGAATCGGCGTCGACAATGGGGCTGATGGCATCGTAAAAGTACAGCCGTTCGGAGCCGGTCAGGCGCGCGATGTCTTGGGCCAATGCGTCGCTGGTCAGCGGGCCGGTAGCGACGATGACGATTGGCTCCGGCGGAATCGCCGTCACTTCTTCGCGCCGCACCTCGATCAGGGGCTCGCGCGCGATGGCCGCCGTCACTTCGCTCGCGAACGCTTCCCGGTCCACCGTGAGCGCCTGCCCGCCTGGAACGCGCGTCCGGGCCGCCGCTTCGAGCAGCAGAGAGCCGAGCCGCCGCAGTTCTTCCTTGAGCAGCCACGGCGCGGTGGACTCCGCCTCCGACTTGAGCGAGTTGCTGCACACCAGCTCCGCCAGCCGATCCGTCTGGTGCGCCGCCGTGGACCGCACCGGCCGCATCTCGTGCAACACGCACGCATACCCGCGGCGCGCAATCTGCCAGGCCGCCTCGCAACCCGCCAGGCCGGCGCCGATAATGTGGATGGGGTCGCCCACGCCGAACTTCCAGCATACAAGAGCCCCCCATCGTGGCGCGGGCAGTCCGGCCAGCTGTGTCGAGAGAGAGTCATCTCGACATTTCTTTGATTTCTTCTGACCGGTGGTGGCCTTTACCCGGCGTCCTCGGTGTTCCCCACTTTGAGCACGGCCAGGAAGGCTTCCTGCGGGATGTCGACGCGGCCGACGCGCTTCATGCGCTTCTTGCCTTCCTTTTGCTTTTCCAGCAGCTTGCGCTTGCGCGAGATGTCGCCGCCATAACACTTCGCCAGCACGTTCTTGCGCAGGGCCGAAATGTTCTCGCGCGCCACGATCTTGTTGCCGATGGCCGCCTGCAGAGCCACTTCGAACATCTGGCGCGGGATCAGCCGGCGCAGGCGCGAGATCAGCTCCTTGCCGCGCTCGAAGGCGAATTCTTTGTGGACGATGATGCAAAGCGCGTCTACCGGCTCGCCCGCCACCAGCACGTCCAGCTTTACCAGCGACGAAGCGCGATAGCCGGCCAGGTGGTAATCGAGCGAAGCATAGCCGCGCGACGCCGATTTCAGGCGGTCGTAAAAGTCCAGCACGATTTCGTTGAGCGGCAGCTCATACGTCAGCATCACCCGGCTGCCGCCGATGTATTCGAACTTCTTCTGCACGCCGCGCTTCTCTTCGAGCAGCTTGAGGATGCCGCCCAGGTACTCTTCGCGCGTGATCACGGTGGCATCGATGATCGGCTCTTCCACCTGTTTGATGCTCGAGGGGTCCGGGAACTTGGTGGGGTTGTCGACCTCGATCACTTCGTTCGTCGTCGTCGTGATGCGATAGCGGACGCCGGGAGCCGTGGTGATCAGGTCGATATTGAACTCGCGCTCCAGGCGCTCCTGCACGATCTCCAGGTGCAGCAGGCCGAGGAAGCCGCAGCGGAAGCCGAAGCCGAGGGCCACCGAGTTTTCCGGCTCGAAGCTGAAGGCGCTGTCGTTGAGGCGCAGTTTTTCGAGCGCGTCGCGCAGCAGGCCGTGCTCGTGCGATTCCACCGGGTACAAGCCGGCGAAGACCATCGGCTTGATCTCTTCGAAACCGGGCAGCGGTTCGTCGGCGGGAAACTCGTCGTCGAGAATGGTGTCGCCGATCTTAGCATCCGAGACCGTCTTGATGTTGGCGGACAGGAAACCCACCTCGCCGGCGCTCAGCTCGTCGCACGGGGTGGCTTTGGGCGACTGGTAGCCGACCGCCTCCACTTCATAGGCCTGCTGATTGGACCACAAGCGGATTTTCTGGCCCTTGCGGACGACGCCGTCGAACACGCGCACCAGGATGATAACTCCCCGATAGGAATCGAACCAGGAATCGAAGATCAGCGCCCGCAGCGGCGCCTCGGACGATCCTTTGGGCGGCGGCACCAGGTGCACGATGTGCTCGAGAATCTCGTGCACGCCGGTGCCCTGCTTGGCGCTGCACAGCACGGCGCCCGAGGCGTCCAGGCCGATCACGGTTTCGATCTGCTCGCGAATCCGCTCCGGCTCGGCGGCCGGCAGATCGATCTTGTTGATCACCGGAATGATTTCCAGGTTGTGGTGCAGCGCCAGGTAGGTGTTGGCCAACGTCTGCGCTTCCACCCCCTGCGAAGCGTCCACCACCAGCAGGGCGCCCTCGCAGGCTTGCAGGCTGCGCGAAACCTCGTAGGAGAAATCCACGTGGCCCGGCGTATCGATCAGGTTGAGCTGATACTGGTTGCCGTCGTCGGCGCGGTAGTTCAAGCGGACGGCGTGGGCTTTAATAGTGATGCCGCGCTCGCGCTCCAGATCCATCGTGTCGAGCACCTGTTCCATCATTTCGCGCGCCGACAGCGCGCCGGTGACCTCCAGCAGCCGGTCCGCCAGCGTGGACTTGCCGTGGTCGATGTGCGCAATGATAGAGAAATTGCGGATGAATTCGCGGTCCATGAAGGGTGGGGAACTCACCCGATTATCCCATACGCCCACCTGGTCGGGCATGCTACGAGCGTCGCCGTTCCCGAGCCAGCAACGCGTCCCCTCCATACCCTACCTTATTGACAGAGATTGGGTAGATGGTACAATGGAGCCAGCTCAAGGATGCAGTAATTCCTTTGCCAGCAGCCACATGGATGTTTGAATCCAGGATGGCCGGCAAGGAATCCATAAAGGTACAGCATGGCCCAAGCACTTCCTTTTCCGCGTCTGGCGCGCACTCAGGCAGAGCCGTTGTTGGCGACCATCGGCAATACGCCGCTGTTACGCCTGGACCGGATCGCGCGCGAGTTCCCGGATGTTGAGATTTTCGGCAAGGCGGAGTATTTCAATCCGGGCGGTTCGGTGAAGGACCGGGCCGCGCTCAACATGGTGCTGGACGGCGAGCGGTCGGGCCGGCTGAACCGGCAGCGCACCATCCTGGACGCCACCAGCGGCAACACCGGAATCGCGTATGCCATGATCGGCGCCAACCGCGGCTACCGCGTGAAGCTGGTCCTGCCGGAGAACGCCTCCGAGGAGCGCAAGCGCATTCTGCAGGCGTACGGCGCGGAGATGGTGTTCAGCGCGGCGGACGAAAGCTCGGACGGGGCGATCCGTTTGTGCCGCAAGCTCTACCTGGCGGACCCGGACGCGTATTTCTACCCCGACCAGTACAACAATCCGGCCAACTGGAAGGCCCACTTTGAAACCACGGGCCCGGAGATCATCGAGCAAACCGGCGGCACGCTGACCCACTTCGTGGCTTCGATGGGGACGAGCGGAACCTTCACCGGCGTCACCCGGCGGCTGCGGCGCGACCTGCCCGAGGTGAAGTGCTACTCGGCGCAGCCCTCCAGCGGCTTCCATGGACTGGAGGGGCTGAAGCACATGCCCACCGCCATCGTGCCCGGCTTTTACGACGACAAACTGGCCGACGGAAACATCTGGATCGATACCGAGGACGCCTACCGCATGGTGCGGCGCCTGGCGCGCGAGGAAGGGCTGCTGGTGGGGATTTCCTCCGGCGCCAACCTGCATGCCGCCACCGTGCTGGCGCGCGAAGTGACGGCGCGCGGCGAAAGCGCGACCATCGTCACCGTGCTTTGCGACAGCGCCGAAAAATACTTGAGCGAACGGTTCTGGAACGAGGAATGATCCGCATTGAACCCGGCCCCTGGAAGGCCATGCTGGCGCACGCCGCCGAGATTTATCCCAACGAATGCTGCGGGGCCATGCTGGGCGTGACCGATGGCGACGATAAGACGGTGCGCGAAGCGCTGCGCCTCGACAACGCCTTCGCCGGCGCGCAGGCCGCGCGCTATGAACTGCGTCCGGAAGACCTGCTGGCCGCCGATTCCGCCGCGCGCGCACACGACCTGGACGTGATCGGCATCTACCACTCGCACCCCGACTGCGACGCGTACTTTTCGAAAACCGATCTGGAGAATTCCTGCCCCTGGTATTCGTTCGTGGTGCTATCGGTGCAAAAAGGCGAGTTCCACCACGCCAATAGCTGGCTGCCGAACTTCGACCGGACCGAAGCCGCCAGAGAGGAGTTGCAGTACTGACATGCCGAAGATTCTGATCCCCACTCCGCTGCGGCAGTACACCGCCAAGGAGAACGCCGTCACCGTTTCGGGTGGAACCGTGGGCGAGGCGCTGGATGCATTGGCCGGCCGCTTCCCCGACCTGCGCAAGCAGATTTTCACCGATGAAGGCAAGCTGCGCAGCTTCGTCAACGTGTATCTGAACGACGAAGACATACGCTACCTGGGCAAAGCGGCGACGCCAGCGGCGGAGAGCGACACCATTTCGCTGGTGCCCTCGATCGCCGGCGGCGCAGCCCTCACCGCACCGCCGCTCTCGAAAGAAGCCGCCCCCGCGCTTTCGAACGAAGAGATCCTGCGTTACAGCCGCCACCTGATCATTCCCGAAGTGGGCATGGAGGGCCAGCAGAAATTGAAAGCGGCCAAGGTGCTGCTGGTGGGGGCGGGCGGCCTGGGCGCGCCGCTTGGGCTGTACCTGGCGGCGGCGGGCGTCGGGCGCATCGGCCTGGTGGATTTCGACGTGGTCGACTTCACCAACCTGCAGCGGCAGGTCATCCATTCGACCAAGGACGTCGGCCGCAAGAAACTCGATTCGGCGGCGGAGAAGATGCTGGCGATCAATCCGCACATCTCGATCGACCGCCACGAAGTCGCGCTCACCAGCGAGAACGCCCTCGAGATCCTGAAGGATTACGACATCGTGGTCGACGGCACCGACAACTTCCCGACGCGCTACCTGGTGAACGATGCCTGCGTGCTGCTCGGCAAGCCGAACGTCTACGGCTCGATCTTCCGTTTCGAGGGGCAGGCCACCGTGTTCGCCTACCAGGGCGGGCCGTGCTACCGCTGCCTCTATCCCGAGCCGCCGCCTCCGGGCCTGGTGCCGAGCTGCGCCGAAGGCGGTGTGCTGGGCGTACTGCCCGGCACCATCGGGCTCATTCAGGCCACCGAAACCGTCAAGCTGATTTTGGGCATCGGCGAGCCGCTGGTGGGCCGCCTGCTGCTCTATGACGCGCTGGGCATGCGGTTCCGCGAGCTCAAGCTGCGCAAGAATCCCGAGTGCCCGGTGTGCGGCGCGCATCCCACCGTCAGCCGGCTCATCGATTATCATCAATTCTGCGGGGTGCCCCGGCACGAGGCCGCGCCCGCCCAGGAGGCCAAGGTGAACGACGGCGAAATCGACGTGATGGAGCTCAAGCAGAAGTTGGATCGCGGCGACCAGTTTGTGCTGATCGATGTGCGGGAACCGCACGAGCACAGGATCGCCAGCATACCCGGAGCCAGGCTGATTCCGCTCGGCGAATTCTCGAAACACGTGGGCGAGTTCGACAAAGACGGGGACATCGTGATCCACTGCAAGAGCGGCGGGCGCAGCGCGCGGGCCTGCGGCATCCTGCGCCAGGCCGGCTTCGCGCACGTCCGCAACGTGGTGGGCGGCATCCTGGCCTGGTCCGACAAAGTCGATCCCAGCGTACCCAAGTACTGATCGCGGCGCGGGCACGCGTGTACGCGCGCGCCACGAGTTACCGGTCCGGCAGCGCGGCGGCGGCGATCTGCGCGATGTCCAGCAGCTTGGGCGGCGACTGGGTGAGCGTGCCGAGAGCGTCGCGAAACATGCTCTGGCAGAAGGGGCACGCTGTGCCGATCACGGGAGCGCCAGTCGAGAGCAGTTCTTCGGCACGCGCCAGGTTGATGCGTTTGCCCTTCTCTTCGCCGAGGAACATTTGCCCGCCGCCGGCGCCGCAGCAGAACGAACGCTCGCGCGTGCGCGCCGGTTCGGCCACATCCGCGTAGCGTTCCAGCACGCTGCGCGGCTCTTCATAGACATTGCGGTAACGGCCCAGGTAGCAGGGATCGTGGAACACGACTTTTCCGGCCGACGCCTGAGCGGACGGCAACTTCGTCCCCAACCGCGCCAGCAGTTCGCTGTGATGCTCGATGCTGAAAGCGGCCCCGTATTCCTTCCAGTCGGTGCCGATGGTGCGCACGCAATGCGGGCAGATGGAAGCTATGCGGCCGACCTTCGCCGCGCGTAGCGTTTCGATGTTGGCTTCCGCCACCTGCGCCGCCGCCAGATCGTTGCCCAGGCGGCGCGCCGGATCGCCGGTACACTTTTCGTTGCGCAGCACGCCGAAGGTGACGCCGGCATGGCGCAGCACGCGCGCGAGCGCCAGCACGATCTCCCGCCCTTGGGGATCGTAAGCACCCATGCAGCCCAGCCAGAGGCAGTATTCCTGCGTGCCATCGAAGAACGGCAGTTGGTTCTTCTCGATGAATTTCTGCCGGTCGGCGGGGAAGAAGCCGAGCGCGTTACCATTGCGCTCCAGGTTGAGGAACAGCTTGGAGCCGTAGTCGTTTTCCCATTTTCCGGTGTTCACCGCGCCGCGCCGCAGGCCGACGATCAGCGGCAAGTGCTGAATCCCCACCGGGCATTCGAATTCGCAGCCGCCGCAAGTGGTGCATTGGAACGCCGCCTCTTCGTCGATGTGGCGGCCCAGCAACGGAGCTTCGCCGCCCGTGCCGAATTCGTTCAGGTAACGGCGAACCCCAAGCACGATTTCCTTCGGGTTCAAAACCTTGCCGGTGGCATACGCGGGACAATGCTCGGTGCAGCGGCCGCATTCGACGCAGGTGAATGCCTGCAGGGCGTCGATGCGTGTGATGTCTTTGCCGGTATCGAGTCCGAAATCGTCGTCGCCGGAGAGCGGCGGTATGCGGCTGAAGCCTTGCCGGCGCAGGAACACAGTCACCGGGCTGAGCGCCAGGTGCAAGTGCTTGGTGTGCGGAATCAGCGGCAGGAAGGCGAGCAGCGCCAGCGTGTGCAGCCACCAGTTCGCGTGCGCCGCGGCGCCCTCGGGCAGCCACAGCCCGGCCAGGTAGGTGAGCATCAGGAAAAAGATCAGCCCGGCGATCACGCCCGATTCCTTGGAGAGCTGGCCGAGCCAGACCGGCCGCACCACGAAGCGGCGCAGGAAGAGGCCGGTAATCGCCGCCGCGACGACGACCGCCCAAGCACCCACAAAATCCAAATAGGCGCGCCCCCAGGCGCTCGACGGCGAGAGCAGCCGCAAGCCGAACGCCTCTGTGAAATGATTGAGCGTGACCAGGGCGAAGGCGCAGAATCCCCAGAATACGAATGCGTGCGCGAGGCCGGCCAGCGGCCGTCCGCGAATCACCTTGCCCTGCGCGGCGACTTCCCAAAGAAACTGGCGGATGCGCGGGCCGATGGGCGCGAGGCTATAATCCGGCGTTGCGCGCGCCGTGCGCAACGCGTCGACCACGGTGCGAAAGCGCCGCCAGAACAGCCACGCCGAGCCGCCGGCGAGCACAATCAGAATGAAGCGTTCCAGCCATGATGCGAGCCATGATGCGTGCATCGGGATTCGCCAAAGTCTGAGCGTAGCACGCACCCGCGGCCCAACGTCCGCGCGCCGCCCGGATAGAATCAAGTAGGAGGTTTCCTTGCGTATTGTGGTTTCCGGCGCGGCCGGGTTCATAGGGTCCCATTTTTGCGACCGCCTGCTGGCGGAAGGGCACACGGTAGTGGGGCTCGACAATTTCCTCACTGGAGCGGCGCGCAACCTGGGCCACCTGGCGAACGAACCGCGTTTCGGTCTTATCCAGCAGGACATCACCGAGCCGTTTTCGATCGCGGGCGCCGTGGATGCGGTGGTGAACATGGCCTCGCCGGCCAGCCCGAAGGATTATCACGAACACCCGATCGAAACCCTCGCCGTGGGCTCGGCCGGCACGCGGCGCATGCTCGACCTGGCGCTGGAGAAGCGCGCGCGCTTCCTGCTGACTTCCACTTCGGAATGTTATGGCGATCCGGAGGTTCACCCGCAGGTGGAATCGTACTGGGGCCACGTGAACCCGGTCGGGCCGCGCTCGTGCTACGACGAAAGCAAGCGCTTCGCCGAGGCGCTGACCATGGCCTACCATCGCAAGCACGGCGTGGCCACCAACATCGCGCGCATCTTCAATACCTACGGCCCGCGCATGAAGCTGGACGATGGCCGCGTGGTGCCGGCTTTTCTGTGCGAGGCGCTCGCGGGCGCGCCGATCACGGTTTTTGGGGATGGCTCGCAGACCCGCAGTTTCTGCTACGTCAGCGATCTGGTGGACGGCCTCTACCGCCTGATGTTCTCCGACGAACGCTACCCGGTGAACCTGGGCAACCCGCGCGAAATGACGATCCTCGAATTCGCCGAGCACATACGGCGGCTGACCGGTTCGCAATCGCCCACCGAGTTCCAGCCGCTGCCCGAGGACGATCCCAGGCAGCGCTGCCCCGACATCGGCAAAGCGCGCGCCGCGTTAGGCTGGGAGCCGCGAGTGACGCTCGAAGAGGGGCTGAGACTCACGGTGGAGCATTTTCGGAGGGAAGCGGGTGGGGGGATAAAGGGCTGAGCGGCGTCACCCGCCGGGCTGGCGCCCGGCTGCACCGATTGACCGAGGCACCCTCTGGGTCGTGCGCAGGTTAATCAACCTGCCCCACTCAAATCACGCGTAGTTCTTTGGAGGTTGGGGTGAGAATGCGGCAGCCGGTTTCGGTCACCTCGACGGTGTCTTCGATGCGGATGCCGCCGAAGTCTTCCAGGTAGACGCCGGGCTCGATGGTGACGGCCATGCCGGGCTGGAGGATGGTCTTGTCGCGCTTGCCGAGGCGCGGCGGTTCGTGGATCTCGAGGCCGAGCCCGTGGCCGGTGGAATGGACGAAGGCGCGGTCCAGGCCATGAGCGCGGAGCACGCGGCGGGCGGCCGAATCCACCTGGAACGCGGCCACGCCGGCGCGCACACGGTCGATACCGGCCAGTTGGGCTTCGAGCACGGCGCGGTAGATGCGTTTGACGCGGGCGCCGGGCGTGCCCAGAAACAACATGCGCGTCATGTCGCTCGCGTAGCCATCGCAAAACGCCCCCATATCCACCACCACCATGTCGCCGTGGCGGAGGCGGGCGGCGGTGGGCTCGGCGTGGGGAAGCGCGGAACGGCGGCCGGCGGCGACGATGGTTTCGAAGCTGGGTCTTTCGGCGCCCAGGCGGCGCATACGGTATTCGATCTCCGCCGCCAGGTCGCGCTCGGTCATGCCTGGGCGCACACGGCGGATGGCCAGCTCGAAGGCGCGCGAATTGATTTCGACGGAGCGGCGGATCAGCTCGATCTCGGCCGCCGACTTGATCATACGCAACTCTTCCACCATGGCGGGGAACGGATCGAGCGATGCTTTCATCGGTAAGCGGGACTCGAGCGCCTGGAACGCCGCGCAGGTCATGCGGGCGGCCTCGTAGCCGATGCGCACGGCGCCCAGTTTGCCCAGCGCGGCGGCCACGCCCTCCATGAGCGGGCCTTTGCAAATCTTCACCCGGCAGGAGACCTGCTGCGCGGCCTGAATGGCGAAACGCGGATCGGTGAAGAGAACGGCCTGGCCGGGGAGCACCAGCAGGGCGGCGTTGTCACCGGTGAAGCCGGAGAGATAGCGAATGTTGGGAGCGGCCGAGACCAACAGGGCGCCGGCTCCGCGCGCGGCCAGGGCGTCGGCCAGCTTTTGGCGGCGGGCGCGGAACTCGTCAGCTAAGTGGGGCAGGCGCTTCCGCCTGCCAACCGCAGCGGTTGAGTGAGGGTTGGCAGGCGGCAGCGCCTGCCCCACGGCCTTATCGTTCACCTTCGAGATCCTTGGCGAGCACCAGGGCGCGCTCGGCCAGCGCGTCGGCCTCGCGCATGTCGCCCTTGGCCTCGGCGTCGTCCGACAGCTTGACCAGGCCCTCGATGCGGGTGACCACGCTGAGCTCGCGGCCGTTCAAGCGGCGGTGGGTTCGTGCCAGCTCCACCAGCCGGCGAATTTCGCGCTTGCGTTCGGCGGCGGACTCCTGCAAGTGCTTGCTCTCGTCGGCGGTGAGCACTTCCTGAATGGGCGCGCGGGTAGGCTCTTCGGTGGCGGCAGGGGACGCGGGAGCCTCGGGGCGAGCCGCATTGACGGCTGGAGGACTGCGCCGCACGGGCCGCGGCGGAGCAACCGGCTCAGGCGCATCCTGGGATGTCTGACCCGCAGCCAAGGCCGCTTCGGAAACCGGCTGAGGGGTGGGAATCTCGATCTGCGTTTGCGGAACCGAAAGCGGCTGTGGCGGAGCAGCCGATGATTTGGCGGCGGGCGCAGGGGGCGCCGGGGTGGTCTGCGCCGCCGGCTGTTTACCCTGCAGGAAGCAACCGGCCAGCAAGACGGCCAGAGCCAGGATCAGAATGAATGCCGCGCCGCGGACGGACCGCTCGCAGGGGAGCCCAGAAGAAACGCGCCCGCAAGCGGGCGTTGGCAAGCTAAAGCATGCCCCACCTTCGCTTGGCAGGTTGAAACCTGCCCCACCAGGTAGAGGGCTCGGATGCGTCGCCATCATTGCGAATACCAGCACCTAGGCGGCTATCGGCAGGCGTATGAAGAAGGCCGTGCCTTTGCCTGGTTCGCTGGTGAAATCGATTGTACCATCGTGGAGCTGCACGGTCCGGAAAGCCATCGCCAGGCCGATGCCGGAGCCTCTCTGCTTGGTGGTGAAGTAGAGGCGGAAAATCTTCTCCCGCAGATCGGGCGGGATGCCCGGTCCGGTATCGGACACGCGGATTTCGGCGGTGTCGCCGGTGGCCGAGGATTCCAGGCGCAATTCGCCACCGGCGGGCATGGCCTCGATCGCGTTGACGACGATGTTGAGCACGGCTTGTTTCAGCAGATCGCGGTCGATGCGCACCTCGACGCCCTCGGCTTTGCGCTCTTCCACCACGCGGATGCGGGAGGCGTCGGCTTGCGGACGCGCCAGGTCGACCAGGTCGCGGAGGAATTCGTCGACCGGCATATTGGCGAGTTTCAACTCCACCGGCCGGGTGAAATCGAGGAAAGTTTTCACCACCCGGTCGAGGCGCAGGATTTCGCTCGAGATGATGTCCATCTGCGGCTCGAGCGCGGTGTCGCCGTGGGCCAACTTGGCGCGCGCCACCTCCACGTGGAGGAGAATGGCGTTGAGCGGGTTCTTGACTTCGTGGGCCACGCCGCCGGAGACGCGGCTGAGAGCGGCCAGGCGGTCGGCGGTCTGCAACTCGCGGCCGAGCTTGCGCTGGGCTTCCGGATCGTGCAGGCGGATGAGCGTGCCGGAGCCGGCGCCGCCAGGCGCGGTGAGCGGATCCACCGAAAGCAGCGCGGAGGCGACGGTGGAGGATGCCGCGCCGGGGCCGATCGCGACCCGGCGCTTGCTCAGCGGCAGGCTGCCGGCGGTGGCTTGCGCGATCACCTGCCCCAACAGAGTGTCGGGCGAAAAGATTTGGGTGATGGTCTTGCCGGTGAGCGGGGCGGCATCGAGACCGGTGAACTTCTCGACTGTCCCGGAAGCGAAGATCAGCCGGCCTTCGCGATTGAACAGGAAGACGGCGTCTTCCAGGTCGCGCAGCAGGCGGCCGAGATTGCCGCGCAGGTCGGACACTTCGAATTGCGCGCCGCGCAATTGGAGGCCGAGTTGGGCGACGCGGGAAGAGATCACGGAAAGGTCGTCGGTGGCGGCCTTGGAATCGGCGGCGGCTTCGGGCGGATTCTCGCTGGTCATCGATTCGACCTGGCGGCGCAGGCGGCTCAAGGGGCGGAAGGCGACGGCGGAAACCAGCATGGTGACCAGCGCGGCGCCGAGCACGGTGAACAAGGCGACGATGGCGTTTTCCTCGAGCCGCGGCATGATCGAGTTGCGGATCAGCGCGGGCGCCACCACCACGCGCACGAACAGTATCGGCGGCCCGTTGCGCGGCCCCAGCGGTTGCTGCAACTGGTAATATTTCTTCTCCCGCAGGATGCGCCATTTGCCGTACCAGCCATTGCCGGTGACCACCGGCCGGAAATCTTCGTAGGGGGCCAGGTATTTGCCGATCTCGTCGGGGATGGAATCGGCGAGAATCTCGTTTTCGGGGCTGAGCACGGCGATTTCGACGATCGAGTACGAGGCCAGCATGGTGTCGCGCAACACGGTCGAAACCTCGGGATCGCGCACGGCCTCGTTCAGCGGCTTGGCGAGCTGGCGATTCAAGGCAATGCGCACCAGGTCGGAGGCCAGCGTGCCCAGGTTTTCGGCGCGCTCCAGGGTGGCGGCAAACTGCTGGTTGATCTCACCGGCGAGATCGACGCAGGAGATGGTGCCGGCCAACAGAACGGCCAGCAGGACGAAAGACAGAGTCAGCCGGGCCTGCAGCTTCATGTGCGTGTCACGGCACGGTAAGGACGAGCTTGCCGGTGGTGCCGCGACCTTCCAGGTCGCGGTGGGCCTGGGCGGCGGCAGCCAGCGGATAGACGCCGCCGATGCGCAGGCGCAGCTTGCCGGCTGCAATCCAGCCGAGCACGTCGCTGGCGCGCCAGAGCAATTCGTCGCGAGTCAAGAGGTAGTGTCCCAGGCTGGGCCGGGTCAGAAAGAGCGAGCCCTTGGCGTTGAGGATGGAAGGATCGAAGGGCGGAATCGGCCCGCTCGATTGGCCGAACAGCGCCAGCAGGCCGCGCGGGCGCAGCGAATTGAGGCTTTGCTCGAAGGTGGTCCGGGCCACCGAATCGTAGACCACGTCCACGCCGCGGCCGGCGGTGAGGCGCTTAACCTCGGCCGCGAAATCAAGCTGGGTATAAAGGATGGCTTCATCGCAGCCGTTCTCGCGGGCGACGCGCGCCTTCTCCTCGGTGGACACGGTGCCGAAAACGCGCGCGCCGAGCATCTTCGCCATCTGGGCGATCAGCCCGCCGGCGCCCCCCGCCGCCGCGTGCACCAGGCAGGTGTCGCCGCTCTTCAATGGAAAGGTCGAGTGAGTGAGGTAATGGGCGGTCATGCCTTGCAGCATGGCCGCGGCGGCGGTCGAGAAGTCCACACGATCCGGAATCTTGACCAGTTGCGCCACCGGGACAGCGGCGTATTCGGCATAGGCGCCGCGGGTCATGCAATAGGCCACTCGGTCGCCCACAGCCACCTCGGTGACTGCGGGACCAACCGCCTCGACTGTGCCGGCGGCCTCCTGGCCGGGCGTCATGGGGAAATCGGCCTTGTAGAGCCCGGTGCGGAAATACACATCGATGAAGTTGACGCCGGCGGCGGCGATGCGCACCAGCGCCTGTTTGGCGGCGGGCGCCGGAACCGGAACCTCCATCAACTCCAGCTTTTCCGCGCCTCCGGGCTGATTGACTTGAATAGCTTTCATGATTCGACTCTATCTCAATCCAGGCTCGAACACGCCTCTATGACGCCGGACTGACGCGCCGGAAGCGCAGCCGCAGCGCCCGGCGGGCGTGCACGGCTAAAGCATAAAGCAGCAAATAGGATACCGCAAGCGGGAACGAGAACACGCGGGCCAGCGTGCGCACGGCGCCCGTACCGGCAAGACCGGTGCGGGAGAGCGCAAACCGGCGGATGATTTTGAGGTGCTCGCGGTCCAGCCAGAAGTAGTCCGCGTTTTCGTTGATGATGAAAATCTTGACCGGCACGCGCAGCGCGAGCGCCCATTTCCACTTCAGCATGAGCGGCTCATCGGAGCAGACGATGCCCATCATCGTGTAATTTCGTGCGCGCAGTTCGCGGTAGAGTTGCGCGCGCGCCTGCCGGCCGCGATAGTCCGAAACGCGGAATACGCGGGTGGTGGAGGGATCCAGGCCGCGCGGCAGGTTGGCGAAACACGAGACTAGGTCAATCGAAACCTCGGGGCCCCAGGAGCGGCGCAACCCGGCGATGACCTTTTCCAGAATGCCGCGCGAGCCGCTTTCCACCAGCAGGATGGATGAGGCTTGCGGAAGGTGGCCGCTCAACAGGTAGCGCACCTTTCGACTATAGCGCGGGTGCTAGGCTGGTGTAGTTAGGGCAAGCTAAAGCATGCCCCATCAATAGCGTGCCGTAGGTGGGGCACGCTTTAGCTTGCCCTCGCTAGCTCCATAAGCCATGCTGGAACAGCTTCTCACCGAACAAGCGAACCCGGCTTCGGCGGCGATCGACACCGCCGGCACGGAGGCCGCCTTGCGGATTATCAACCGCGAGGACGCCAAAGTGGCGGAGGCGGTGGAACGCGAGATACCGGCCATTGCGCGCGCGGTGGATGCCGTTGCGGAGGCGATCGAACGCGGCGGCAGGCTGTTCTACCTCGGCGCCGGAACCAGCGGGCGGCTGGGCGTGCTGGATGCGGCGGAGATTCCCCCCACTTTCGGCGCGCCGGCGGAGATGGTGACTGGGATCATCGCCGGTGGAGAAGCCGCCTTGAGCCGCGCCACCGAGGCCAGTGAAGACGATCCCTCCACCGGCGCGCGCGACTTGACCGCGCACGGATTCACCGCGCGCGACGTTCTGGTGGGCTTGGCGGCGAGCGGACGCACGCCTTATGTGCTGGGCGCCATCGCCGAAGCGCGACGGCTGGGCGCGGTGACGGTGGGCGTCAGTTGCACTCCGGATTCGGAACTGGGGCGCGCGGCCGATATCGCCATCACGCCGCTGGTTGGGCCGGAAGTGATTGCCGGATCGACGCGCCTGAAGGCGGGAACGGCGCAGAAGTTGGTCCTCAACATGCTCTCCACGGCGGTGTGTATCCGGCTGGGCTACGTTTACGGCAACCTCATGGTGAACGTGCAGCCGAAGAATGGCAAGCTGGCCGACCGGGCGCGGCGGATCGTCGCTGCTGCCGCCGAAGTGACCGAGGAGCGCGCCGACGAGCTGTTGGAGGCCAGCGGCGGCCGGGTTGCGGTGGCCATCGTGATGAGCCGGAAGGGATGCACGCGCCCCGAGGCCGAACGGCTGCTCGTCCGAGCCGGTGGCCGGGTTTCGAGGGCACTGGCTGGAGAAGGGTAAGGGCAAGCTAGAGCATGCCCTGCCGAAAGAGATCGTATGGATAAATTCGTGATTACCGGCGGGAACGCGCTGCGGGGCGAGATCCCGGTCAATGGTTCGAAGAATTCGGCGCTGCCCGCGCTGGCGGCGGCGCTGCTCACCGCCGAGCCTGTGACGCTGCACCGCATTCCGCGCGTGCGCGACATCCGCACCATGCAGCGGCTGCTGGTGGACGTCGGCGCCCGCGTGGATATCGACGATGGCTCGGTGCGTCTGGAGGCGTCGAGGATCGTCTCGCCGGAAGCGCCGTATGAGTTGGTGAAGACCATGCGCGCCTCCAGCCTGGTGCTGGGTCCCCTGGTGGCGCGCGCGGGCAGAGCTCGTGTGTCGCTGCCGGGCGGCTGTGCGATCGGCGCGCGGCCCATCAACCTGCACATTTTCGGCCTCGAACAACTGGGCGCGCAGATCCAACAATCGCACGGCTATATCGAAGCCGTCGCCCCGGAGGGACTGCGCGGCGCCACCGTCCATTTCGACCGCATCACGGTCACCGGCACGGAAGACCTGATGATGGCGGCGGTGCTGGCCAAGGGCGAAACCGTGCTGCGCAACGCGGCGCGCGAGCCCGAGGTGGTGGACCTGGCCGAATTGTTGTGCAAGATGGGCGCCAAAATCGAAGGCGCGGGCACTTCCACCATCCGTATCGAGGGCGTCGAGCGGCTGGGCGGCGCCGAGCACACCATCATCCCCGACCGCATCGAGGCCGGCACCTTTCTGGTGGCCGGCGCCATCACCGGCGGCGACGTGACGGTGACCGGGTGCAACCCGGAGCACGTGGGCGCGCTGGTGTCGAAATTGCAACAGGCCGGGGTATCGGTGACACAACCGGCCGCCGACAGCCTGCGCGTGCGGGCGGGCGGCAAGCTGCGCTCGGTGGACATCACCACCGAAGAATTTCCCGGTTTCGCCACCGATTTGCAGGCGCAATACATGGCTCTCATGACGCAGGCCGAGGGTATCGCGATTATCGTCGAGACGATTTTCGAAAACCGCTTCATGCACGCGCAGGAGCTGGCGCGGATGGGCGCCAACATCCGGGTGGATGGCAAGCAGGCGATGGTGGCGGGGCCGCGCGCGCTGACTGGCGCCGGGGTGATCGCGAGCGATCTGCGGGCCAGCGCGTCGCTGGTGCTGGCGGCGCTGGTGGCCAGGGGCGAGACGGTGATCGACCGGGTCTACCACATCGACCGCGGCTATGAGAAGATCGAGCGGAAACTGGCCGCCGCCGGCGCCCGCATCGAACGCGTCGAGTGAGGAGCTTCAGCCCGGCGCGTCGCCGCCGGCGGGTTCCCATAACTCGATGGGGTTGCCCTCGGGATCGTACAGGCGGGCGAACCGGCCGTTGGGGTAGATCTGCGGATCCAGTTCGACCGCGATGCCGGCGGCGCGCAGTTGGTCCAGCATGGCATCCAGGTTCGCCACGCGGAAATTCAGCATCCAGGCTTTGCCGCCGTCGCCGAAATACGCAGTGTCTTCGGGAAACGGCGCGAACGCGGTGGGCCCGGCCTGCTGCTGCCAGGGCGGTTCCTCATAGTTGGAGGGCACCATGCTCACGCCGAGACGATCGCTTACCCCGACTAAGCCGCCGGCGGCACGGGCGCCGATTGAGTGGTGAGGAAGCTCGCCGACAGCTCGGGCATAGTTTCTTTGGGCGTGCGTGGTTATAATGATTCCGCGAGGGACTGCCATGCAGCCGATGAAACAAAACCAGGAGCTCGGTGCTCGCAGCTCGGGACTCGCGGAGGTCGACGGCCGAACCGTCCTGGTGAGCCGCTCGGCCAGTGGCGAGTACCGCGTATTCGACCAGCTTACGTTCCACGGCGGAACCGGCTCGACGCTGGAGCGCCGAATCTTTTCGGAGGAAAGCCTCCGAGCGGGGCTGACCGCCGCCGGATTCCCGATCGTGCGGTTCGACCCTACCGGAAACCGCAGTTTCGGTGTCAGCTTCGCGAGCCCTTGTTCGCTGCCCGTGATCGCCGCGCGGGCTCCGTTCACACTGAACGCGAGCGGTGTCACCGAGTTGGTAAAGCATTCGTCTGCCGCACTCGCTATCTTGGACGTCCTTAAATCATCCCGGTGGCTTCGATTGGGAAGAGCCCTCGGCGTTGGCCCAGACCTCAGGTAGCGCCGAACCGCCGGGGGACGAACCGGCGCGAAGCTAGATTCCATCGAAGGCCCGCCCGGAAGGACTAGCGGACTAGCGCACAGACGTTTTTTCTTTTCCTTCTGTTTTCAATTGTTTCCCCGAGTCTTCGGAAAAGAGCGCTTTTGGCGGCATCGAGCTTTTGGACATGCGTGAGATAAGTATGAAGGAGCTTTGCTGCATATGAACACACAAGTAGTACCAACTCGATGTACAAGCCTAACGACCATGACGAGCCTGCTTATGGAGCCCTTAAGGAAGCGAAATGCTCGCGCCCCTGGGGGGGCCGTGGTCCTCGCGATTGCGTTTGCAGGACTCCTTTCCGGTCAAACCGTCACCGCAACCGCCTCTCAACGGGCCAACCTTTGTAGGCACGTCCTCCTCCAAATGGCCGGAATGGGTCGGCCGGCCGAGGAAACCGCTCGGCGTCAGGCGGCCTTTATTAGCATGTCAGGCTTGACGCCCCCTGACGCAAAGATCTTACTCAGCGCCTCTGCGGCACTTGCGAGCGCGATGGCGCCAATTAATCAGCAGGCCGCGGCGATTGTGGCCCTCGGACCCAGCGCGGCGGCCACCGACACCCAGAACCTCGCCGTTCTCGACCAGAACGCACAACAGCTTTTGACTAGTGCCGCCGCCGGCCTCCTCGCCGATCTAAGTGTCAACGGAGTCCAGCGGCTGTCGGCAGTCGCAGCCAAACAGCCGCAGCCGTAAACCAATGTTGGAATAGTCCAGCCAGGAAGCAAAAGAATTAAATGAAAGGATACGTTGCAAAATGAGCATAGGTGATCGCCTTCTTCGAACGCTTTCCATCGTTACCGTCGTTCTGGTTGCGCCTTTTACGGCGCAGCGTGGCTTTGCGATGACCGCGCAGAATTTCCGCTGTTGCCTTCTGACGCTTAACAACACGACATGCACGCTTGACCCAGGGACGTACTACATCACGAACTCGACGACATTGTCACCCCTGGGGGAACCTGCTGAGGACGCAGGCCTCTACCATCAGCCGTTTGACGTCAAGGGCACGGGTCTCATTATTACGGGAACGCTGTCGGGAAGTAACCTGGCAACAACTTTGACCCGTTATGACACTACGACACCCAGTCTCATGTACTTTGAGGGCTCTGTTGCCTCCACGACGGTCGAGAATTTCATATTCAACGGGAATAACTACCTTTGGGGCACGGGCTCTGTTCCTCCCCTGAACTGCTCGGCGCCCTATCCCAACCCGCATTGCGCCAACGGCTTCTACGATCTTAACCTCACGGGCGCCCGGCCCTCATCGCAGTACGCAATCCTGGTCACGGATTGTGACTTTCAAGCGGCGCCGAACTACGCGCTCATAGCGGCCGACGACACAGCCGTCACGTATTCTAGTTTTTATTGGGCCTTTACGGGCGCGATGATATCCTATAACATTTCGGGTACGGGCGTTTATGAAGATTATTTTTCAGCCACCGGCGGGGGCGCGGTTTCCTTGAATGGTACGACCACGGCTAGCGTCCAGTGGAACCAGTTCTGGGACAATCACAGCCTGTGCGGCGACGGAAATCCAGGGGGGCAGGTCTACGCCGACCCGGGCTCCTCAAACGTAACAATTAACAACAACTGGATAGACGGCGGAGGCTACAAGGCACGTGGCTGCGTAAGCACCGGCATCGAGATCTATGGCTCTAACGATTCCATCCTGAGCAATCAAATCCGATCAAGACTGGTTTGGTATCACGGCGAACGGTGTTTCGTCGCTAGTGATCGGCAACGAGCCCGGCTATGCGGCTAATCAGATCGTAAACAACGCAGCGAGCGGAATCTCGATTGGGAACGACACGGGCGTTTGCTCAACCTCGGTGACGTTTTCGGTCGTACCATTCACCGATAACATCTCCGGCAACGCGGCTTATGGGATCGACGTTAATAATCGCCAAAACGGCGCGAACTGCAACCTGAGCCTTTCGAATTTGACCCAGGTTCAGTTCTCAAACAACGCAAACGGCAACTATAACTTCACCTGCGGCAGCGGTGGGATCACCTGTAGCTAGCGGGCGTCCCTAGACAAAGCGGTCGGCACTTGGATAACGAAGACGTGAGCTGTTATCGGGGCGGGATGTAGCGGGAGCCGACAACTCCAGCTATATCCCGCCTATTCCTGATTCGGCGCTTTGGCACCCAGGCTGGCGCCGTCGGCACGGGGGTATCGGTGGATTGAGGCCCAGTTTTGGCTGTGGCGTCAGAGAGACAGAGCACCACAGGAGAACCACACGGCCAGCGAACGGGCGTGACATATATGCATAGCGCCGCATCCACAGCCGATTGATCGGGTTCGCGCCCTGTTGCCCGGGTATGGAGTCATCTTCGATTCGAGCCGGATGCACCTAGTGGCGTTTTGGTCGCTCGCGGGGGAGGTTGTTCGCCAGACCGTATGATGAAGTTGTCTCTTTCGATTCGTTCATGGAAGCCAGGTGCGCGCTGAAGCCAAAGCGTCACGTCGCCCTCGCGGAATCTCCACTGCCGTCCAACTTTGACCGCGGGAAGTTCCTCGCACTCTGCCCAAAGGCAGATCGTCCTGGTGACCACACCCAACCACCTCGCGACTTCTTTTGTCGTAAGAAAACGCTGCGGAACGTCTCTCATAAAGGTAGCCTCAATTGAATCACCTTGTGTTTCATCCAGTCACGACGATTGTCCGGCTCGCGTTTTCCGGGCGATTGCGGCAAGATGCGTGATGGCGCATGCCGGGCTATGGGGAATGTTTGACAAGGTCGGTCGCGCGCCGCACCCCGCGTTCGCAGGCCGCGTGGCCCGTCTGATATCCTCCGATAGCGCGGTAACCATTCACATGTTGCTAAGTGATGGTATAGAACGTATGGTACTAACGTGTCAATCATTATAGGTAGGTTGAAATCAGCATAATGCAGTTGTCCTCCGTCGAGCGATCTCTTCGAGCAAGCGCGTTCGCCGCCCGCGCGGGCAGCGTGGATTGAAACTTCAAGCTCTCAACGGATGCTCACCCCCTGGAATGAAAGCCCGTGACGTGTTCCCATTTTCCTGCTCAAATGCAAATGATAGCGCGGTCTGTACGGCGTAGCGATTGCCCGGGAGGCCGTGAAGGAACGCCTGCCCGCTTCCCTCAGAGCCAGTTCAAATCCGCGTAATGCTGGCCGGTCAGATGCAAAAACAGCGGCTCCAGCGCGTGGAATTCCTGGCCCTCGTATTGGATCGATCCCTCGTTGGCCAGCACCGTGATGTCACCCTGCCAGACCAGCTTGCCCGGCTTGGTGATAATGGCCACGGCGGTGCACAGGCGCTCGACGGTCTCGAGCACGTGACTGGTGATGAACACGGTGCGGCCCTGCTCGGTGAAGCGGCGCAGCCATTGTTTCATGAGCGCCACGCCGGCCGGATCGATGCTCTCGAACGGCTCGTCGAGGAACAGCACTTCGGGCGAATGGATCACCGCCGCCGCGAAGGCCACCCGCTTGCGCATACCGGTCGAGAACTCGGCCAGCGTCTTGCGCGTGTCGGTCAGCTCCAGCGCCGCCAGCAGCTCGGTGACGCGCGTCCGCGTGGTCGCCTCGTCCAGTCCGAACATGCGCGCCACGAAAGCCAGGAACTCGTGCGCGTAGAGCGGCTCGAACAGGCCGAGCGTTTCCGGCATCACGCCCATCCGCCGCTTGAGGTCCGCGCTCTCGGCGGTGAAGCGCTCGCCCAGAATTTCCATTTCGCCGGCCGATGGATCGAGCAGCCCCGTCAGGCAGCCGATGGTGGTGCTTTTCCCGGAGCCGTTCGGTCCCAGAAAGCCGAACATCGAGCCTTTGGGCACGGCGAGCGAAAGGTCTTCCACCGCGACCACCATGCCATATGTCTTGGCCAGGTTGCGCATCAGGATGGCGGAACTCATCGATTCAGGATCTCCCTTCCATAATGGCGAGCAGCCGCTCGCGCCGCGCGCGAAACCACACCGAGGCCCGCTCGAGCGACATCCAATAGATGCCGGCAGCCACCGCGGCCGCCGCCAGCGTCACCCACCAGTAACCGGACCGGAACATGTCCGGCCAGCTCTCCGCGGCCACCCGCGGCAGAAATACCAGGGCCATCATGGCGCCAATCAGGATCACGTTGCCGGCGAACGAAAGGTCGTTGCCGAAGCTGCTGTAATAATTGCCGCGGCGCGCCGCCAGCAGGCTGACCCACAGGCCTGCGGTTAAGTACAGGAACATGCCCGTCAGGCTGCACCCGGCCAGCAGCACCATCATCAGCGGATCGAACTCGCCGCGGCTGAGGAAGGGCCACACCACCAGGCCGACTACGATCAGCACCATGTTCAACAGGGCAAACGTGTAGCTGCACGAGCGCAGCGCCACCGCCGGATCGGCGGGCAGCAGCAGGTAGCGGCGCAGCCCACTGCCCACATAGCCGAATTGATTGACCGCGAACTGGGCGGTGCCGATGAAACCGACGATCGCATACGCGCCCATGGCGGAAGCGAACTCGACCTTCGGCCCATGCGCCATGCCGGTCTGCCGCGTCAGCGCATAGACCAGGAACCCCACCAGCGGCAAGGAGAGCGGATACATCATGCGGAAGCGGTTGTTGCGCGAAAAGAAGCGCAGCCACTGGCCGATCAGAATGGCGTTCTGCGGTCCCAGGAAGGCCCCCACGCGTTCGTAGCGGCTGGCCCATTGGAGCTTGCCGGATGACGCCACGCGCGCCCGCACCGGCCACTGTTCCAGCGCGACCATCGCCGCGCCCAGCAGCGCCGTCCACAGCAGGATCAGCCCCAGGCCCCACACCGCCGATAGATCTCCGCGCGTCATCGCCAGCGCCGCGCCGTATGGCGGCGTCCACTTCCCCCAAGCCAGGTAAGGACCGACGGCGTGCGGGTGCTTCTGCAAATACGGCATCAGGAAGCTGGGTCCCAGGCTGAGGACCATGATCGCCGCCATCAGCAGGATGGAGCCGCCGCGCCGCGCCACCAGTCGCTCCACGATGGTGCTCACCACCCGCGCCGTCACATAGTTGCACACGTACAGCAGCAACACCGCCAACAGGCCCAGCCAGAAAAACCCGGCGCCGTACAGGTACAGGCCGGCCAGCAGGCCGAGATCGAGCCCCACCACCAGGTACCAGTAGAGATCGAGCATCGCCACAATGTGCCGCGCCAGCCGCCGTTCCCGCGCCCGCAGCGGATATCGCCGCATTTCGCTTTCCGCGAAAATGGCGTTCATCCCGAACCCCAGAATCACGGTCCCGATGGTGGCGCACAAATACACACCGAAAAGCACGCCGGCGGCGATCTGGGTAGCTTTTCCGGCGCGCACGGCTATCGCGCCGGCGCCGAGCCCCCCCGCCGCCAGCGCGCCGAACGCGGCGATCAGCAGCAGGTAGCCGGCCATAAACAGCGCAATCTTGCCGTTGCGCGAACGCGTCTTGGCCCAGATCAGCCGATAGCGAAGCCTGAGCAGGTTACCCAGCAATTCGAGGTTCATGCGATTATTTCCGCGGCCGGATCGTTTCTTCGTTCAGGTACCCCCGCAGCGCCGCCGGAATCACCACCGTGCCGTCCCGCTGCTGGTAGTTCTCGATGATGGCGACCCAGGTGCGCCCCACCGCCAGGCCGCTTCCATTCAGCGTGTGTACGTATTCGGCCTTCTTGCCGCCGCGAAACCGAATCCCCGCCCGGCGCGCCTGAAAAGCCTCGTAATTCGAGCAGGACGAAATCTCCTTGTACCCGTTCTGCCCTGGCAGCCAGACCTCGATGTCGTAGGTCTTGGCTGAGGAAAACCCCATGTCGCCGGTCGAAAGCACGATCGTGCGGAACGGCAGTTCCAGTCGCCGCAGAATGTCCTCCGCATCCGCCGTCAACTTCTCCAGCTCGTCGTAGCTCGCCTCCGGACGGGTGAACTTCACCAGCTCCACTTTCTGAAACTGGTGTACGCGGATGATGCCGCGCACGTCGCGGCCGTAAGAGCCCGCCTCGCTGCGGAAACACGGCGTGTAGGCGCACAGCTTCACCGGCAGCGCGTCCGCCTCCAGCGTTTCGCCGGCGTAAATATTGGTCACCGGCACTTCCGCCGTAGGAATCAGCCACAGGTCCTGCCCTTCGCACTTGAACAGGTCTTCCTGGAACTTGGGCAACTGGCCGGTGCCGAACAGGCTGCGCGAGTTCACCATAAACGGCGGCAGCACCTCGGTGTAGCCGTGCTCGCGCGTGTGCACGTCGAGCATGAAGTTGATCAGCGCCCGCTCCAGCTTGGCGCCCATGTCCCAG
>Ga0181530_10001032_pt1 | contig 35409 bp, 49 predicted proteins | sample PEATcosm2014_Bin_42_FD_119769 | JGI IMG/M metagenome (GOLD analysis project Ga0181530, IMG submission 119769) | Peatland microbial communities from MTU Mesocosm Facility, Houghton, MI, USA - PEATcosm2014_Bin10_60_metaG | ecosystem: Environmental > Terrestrial > Soil > Wetlands > Peat | place...
GGCACTTAGAGGATTTTGGCCTGAAATCATGGTTACTCCTTAGGCGACTAAATAGCCACTGAATGTTGTTCTTGGGTCACCCGAAGCGCCATATATACCAACAATTTTTGCTCCTCCACCCACAATAAGATTTACCGTAGCCGTATCTCCCATGGCCATCTTTACCAACGCAGTATAATTAATGGGGAAATCTCCATTATCCATGGCCGAATAACTGTTACTATTAAATAAAAACGAAGTAGTATCCAATTGCAATACACATGTATTTGCGGTAGTAGCACTCTGAGTTAATACAGACACAGCAAAAAGGTATACCCCAGCAACAGGCGCAGTGAAGGTGGTTCCTGCGGTAACATTGCTATCTTGATCGAATATAGCGGTATCAAACGCTACATTATATGTGGTTCCATCCCCTGTAACATCGCTGAGTGTAGAAGTTAAATAATAACTGAATGCTGGTTGAGCAGAATTATTCAGAATTGTTGGTCCAGCAAGTTGTCCTGTAGAAGTTACGCCAACTGCTTGGGCACCTGTTATAGTAGCACCAGAAATACCTGCGATATAACAAGTAGATTGCTGACTCGTTCCTGTACCTTGTGTTCCAATTCTTATGGTATTTGATTCAGCAATAACTCCAGGTACCGAATCGCCAATAATGATATTAGAAGATTCAGTAGTGGTATAAGCAGAAGCGACATTTGCTCCAATAAATACGTTATTATTACCGCCATTTATATAATAAGCAGCATTAGTTCCTATTGAAACATAGTTAGTTCCAGAAGCATCGGTATATGCAGAAGCATCACCAATACTAACAATACTATAAGGATGGGCATTGCTCAATGATGCTTGAAAACCAATAGCTATAAAATTTGATGGAGTTAATGCAAAAAGACCAGCTTCACCTCCTATTGCTAATGCAGGACCACCATATGTTATACTTCTTAAAGCTTCAGCTCCAATTCCTATACAGTCATATACATAAGTAGGTGTAAAAGAAAAATTACCTGCTAAAATTCCAAGCCAAATATTGGCATTATTTACCCCAGGATAAGCATGTAAAAATGCATCACCTTTAATTTCATATACACCTAAATTTGGGTTCGAAGTATCTGGTAAATTAATCAAATTAAAACTCATAGTTGCTGTAGCTGAATAACCAATAAATACTGCACCACTAGTTCCACCAGTTAATGTAATTATTGATCCAGTAATAGGAGTACCAGCATCTCCATCAATCGTACTAATTCCACCTGATGGAGCTGCTTGAAAAGTAGGAATTACTCCTGGACCATTGGAAGTAAATACATAAGTAGATGTACCAAAATCAGCTGGTAAGAAACCACCAGCACCTGTTACCGTTAAAGTACCAGCAATAGTAGTTCCTTCAAGGAAGGTTATACCGCCCATAGTAATAGTACCGGCTCCAGAACCCCCAATAACGGCTGCATTTGTACTATCAATAACACATGAAACAAGTGCAATGGTACCAGTAGATGATTGAGTAAGAGCTTGTGTAGTTCCTGTAGTAAATCGACATGTAGAGAATTCACCACTAGCTGTACTAGAGACAAGAACGGTTTGTTCAAATACACAACCATCCGCTTGAAATACTCCACCTTGGCTTGTCCATGGACAAGCAATATCAATATACTTTAGAACTGTTACACCACTCGTAATCATATTATTAACGGTAAGACTTGTTTGTACTCCCATATTTGAATTCTGGAAGAAACAAAGAGCACCGCCTGTATTATTTACAATACCATTGACAGTACTACTATCTTGGCAATTAAAAATTGCTAAACTACCAGTCCAATTTGGTACATTAAATGTCCAACCAAGAGTAGAATTAAAGAGACAATTTTGGAGAATAATTATTGAACTACCGGCAGCTGTACTGGCCAGGATATCCCCTGTACTTATAAAATTAATATTAGATATACCAAGAAATCCAGTTGATGCAGGAGTATGTGTACCTATGATAGTTACATCACTTCCTGTACCAGAAGCATCAGAATTACCTACAGCGCCTACAAGTTGGGTAGTAGAATAAAGGGTAAGATTTTCAGTATAAGTACCTGGAGTAACCCATACAGCTCCACCACCAGCAAGATAAGCTGCATCAAGAGCAGATTGAATAGTTTGATAACCACCAATGCCTACAGGTCCAACTACATAAGGTGTAATAGGGAATTTATTAATAGCAGTTGATTGGAATGTAGGAGCAAATCCAACGCCATTAGAAGTCAATAATTGACCAAGGCTGCCAGTAGCAGTAGTTACTAATCGAGTACCATCAAAATATAAAGCACCATCAGTAGTACCAAAACTAGTAGCATTGGTACCACCTTCTACTATTGGAGTAGGGCTAATTCTTTTATATGCCATTATATTCTCCTAATAAACTTCGTAGGTTGCACCATTGAACAGTACACTTATGGCTTCATAGGCAGTATTCATAACAAAAGTATGCGCTCCATCGATATTTACTAGGCCACTTACCGTAGTAATAGTTATATGATTACCAGCAGCAGATCCAGTACTATCTTTGATGATAAACACACGACCAGTTGCTGGAGCATTGGGTAAATTGACTTGAATTGCACCGCCAGAACAATCCACACCAAGATAATCATCAGTAGATACAACAACATATGGTGTAGTATTTACCAATGTATAATGCAGGAATGTAGTACCAGTAGCTGTAATAGTTATTGTATTGCCAGCTCCTGACGTAGTGATACCTGTACCACCATGGATAATTATCGTTCCACCAACGGGCGCTATTGCACCGCCACTATCAGCAGTAAGAGTAAGTACAGGAACATCGCCCGATAAACCATAACTTGTAATTTGTGACATAGTTACTCCTTAATTGGCGCCGTAAAGAATTTCTATATAAACTCCAGTTCCTGCCGAAGGAGTTCCTTTAACAGAAATAATAGTATTTTGTGGAAGGAATATAGCTTTTGCAGGAGCAGCTTGATTAGTACTCATATCCCATATGCGTGCCGTATATGCAGGAATAACAAATTTATCTACAGCGCCTGTAGGATCATCAGTGAAAGTAAGAAGAGCATTAGTATCATTAGTTATTGTTAAGATACGAACAGGATCACTAAAAAATGTTCCTACAAAAGCATAAGTACCAGATATATCTGCTTCTGCTAAGAATCTAAGGGTATCCCATGCCATACGTGTTGAAAGAACGGTATTGCCCATACTACTCTCCTTGCTAGTTTAAATTCCTAAAGGAGGAGTGCTTCTTACTACTCTCCTTTTACTTCACTATGAAGCTGTTGGTTGGTTCGTGGCCGCAGCAGCTTCTACTTCTTTTTTCTGTTTTTCTTCAGCTTCTTTACGCAAGGTAAGAATCTTTTCTTTGAAAACATCCAACATGGTAATCGAATCATCCCAAGGAGAATTTAGTGGTACCAAATATTGGTACTTAAAGTCACCCTTGATTGCTTCAATGCTTACCGCACCAAAATGTCCGATTTGCATACATCATCCTTTATAGTTAAAGGGCAGTCAGTTAGCTGCCCTATGGTTATAATTTTCTAAGCATTCGATGTGAAGTATGTCCAAGCACCAGCACCCGTTGCAATGTAGAGTCGTGTAGTTGTAGTAGAGGCTGTTGTATTGATATAGAGATCACCTGCATGTAATGCTAATCCATTTGCAGGAGCTCCAGAACCTGTATATATATAAACTGGACCACTAAGAGAAACGAATGGAGCAGATAATACTACGCCACCTGTTCCACCAAGAATGGTTGTTGTAGCGGCACCAGTAAATGATCCGATCCTCACGGTATGAGCAGCTGTTCCAGTACCAATATTAATGAATCCTGGAAGACCAGCAGTTTCATTCATAATATTCAGATTTTGAGATCCAGCACTCGCTACACCGTTTAAGATATTAACAGTGGTAACGCCAGCTGCATTACCTGATGCAATATTAATAATCTGTGCGCCAGTATTTATAGCATTACCGATATTGATTGTTTGACCAGCAGCTGCTGTTGACTGACCTAATGTTATGATACCTGTCATAGGATCATCACCTATGGAAATAGTACCAGTCACTGAAGTAGCTAATTGAATACCTGCTGTACCGCCATATAAAATGGTATTAGCAGCATTAGTACGACTACCGATAGTAACAACATTGGCTGCTGAACCTGTACCGATTCTGATTGCTTGACCTACAGTTGAACTACCAAGGGTAACGGTACCTGTCATATTAGCAGCACCAATAATTATAGTACCTGTAGCGGCAGTATAAAGAGTTGCTCCTGCAGTACCTGCTCCAAGACTTAATTGAGAAGCACCAGTAAAACTACCAATAGATACTGGATGATCTGTTGCATCAATACCAATATGAATGGCATTTCCTGCACCAGCATTCATGGTTACTATACCTGTAAGAGAAGTAGGACCAGGAGTCACAGTAAGCGAAGAAAATGATCCAGCTCCACCAGAAACATTAACCCAATTAGCTACGTTAGATATAATGCCAGATTCTATCCATACAGAATCGGTTGAAGGTTCGGTCCATATAGTACCAACAGGTGCATAATCATTGGTATTAGGTGCTCTTTTTGCCACAATAGGTGGTGACATTACATCAATAAGAGGCTGAGACAGACCATATGCTGTAAGATTCGTAAGATTTACTCCCATACTACTCTCCTGAAAATGGGATTGAAAATGACCTAGATCTGCTTCAAGATCTACTTGAGATTAAGTTAGACCTAATTAGACCTTATGCAATCTCATAGACTAAATCTTGGTTCATTGATACATTTACAACAAGGAGTAATCTATGAAAAAAAGATTATCAATGTTAATACCACTGGACATACATCAAACAATACGTATACAAGCTACTATGCATAACATATCGGTTACTGCATATGTGCTACGAGCAGTGCTTCAGCAAATAAAGAAAGATAGAGACGTTCAATAATGATACCATCAGATACTATACGAGAATATGCACCTATATTAACTATACTAGTATATAGCATCGCATTTGTAGTAATCGGTGCTACATACTTAGTTATGCGAGATTCTTAGATTTACGAACCAATATTACTTTGCCTTTAGGTTCTTCATTTTTTTGTTGTTCGGATTGAGATGCTATAGCATTCAATTGCCTTAAAGCATTAGCAAAAGGAACTTTTTCTTCAAGAAGAGCGGCTTTACCCAGTTCATTGAACCAATAGTTAGCATTATTATTATAAGCACCGCGCCAGAAATTCAATCGGCTTTGTGCGCTCTTATTTAAAGCTTTAGCACCAGCTTTTGCTCCAACTTTTAAGGCGGTTTTCAACGCACCGCTTGTTATAATATCTGAAAGTTCTGGATTCTTGTGGATCATCTTACGGAAATCTTTATTAAAATTCTCGGCTATATGGATATCCTGTGCGGTATTATATGGCTGGCCAAACTCAGGATACTGAGCACCAACTTTTCCAAGAAATCCTTCTTCGCTTCTCCCCAAAGTCTTATTGATCCAACGTAAGAATACTTTTTTTGGTTCATCCGCTTTACGAAATTGCTCATTAAACTCAGTAAGTTCTTTTTTCATATCTAATACTTTAGACGTGCGTTTTGCAACTTTATACTGTAGGTCTTCTATATCTTCTATGAGTGGTTTACGCCATGGAAGAGATGGCTTTTTATCTTCTACTGCCTTTTTAATGATATCTAATTCTGTTTTGAGGGCATTTCGAGCTGGATTTAATTTGGGAACATAAATATTTATTTTTCTCCCAGCTTCATCAGCTTTCTTGTAGTCTTCAACCTTACGTGCTTGAGCTAAGTTCTTTATCTTTTTAGTAAGGCCACCACCGGTTAAACTAGCAAAGCCCTTACCAGCAAGATAACTACCTGCAAATTGAGTAAAGGGATCCGCGCCCGTTTCCTTTAGATTTTGTCCTACAGTATTGGCAGCAATAGATCTTCCCACAGTCTTGGCAGCGGTTCCAAGTCCAGAAAGACCTCCAGAAATAAGCTGTAATGGGATGTCCGATGCAACCTCATCAGCTATGCGTTCGATAGTATTTTGGGGTTCTAGATATTGTCCGGTAAGTTTTTTTGTAACCTTCTCACGGATTATACGCGATGTTGGTTCTGCCACTATATTCTTGGTTTTACTTATTATATTAAAAGGATTGCCTTCATTAGCAGCCGCAATACCTCTACCTATATCACCAATATAACCAAGGCCAGTTTCAGCGGCTCTCGCAGCACCCCGAGCAATTCCGCGCACTAATGAGTTGTCAGAAATAGATTGGTTTTGTTCTGGTTTATTTCTATTACGTCGTACTAATATTACTGGCATTATCGAGCTCCTTTCCTAGGTGCCCATCGTTTCCCGGTCCATACTTTCCATTCACCATTTTCAAATGCTTCATCACCAACTTGTTGATCAGTAATATCAGCAAGAGAATCAAATTCTTCCCCTTGTGGAGATCGAGCCTCTCTTTCTTGAGGGGTATATAAGTTAGGATAATTGTTCAGTAACGACTTCTTTTTCTCTTCTGCCTGCTTCTTGATGCGCTTAAGAATTTGTTTATTAACATTAATGCTATGATCAACACCTGGTTTTTCTTTTTGTATGTTCTGAACTCGATACTTGCTTGCAACACCCTTTACACCTTCAGAGGTAAGATTTACCAAGCGAGCTGCCCCATTATCAAATGATTCAGTATATTCATTAGGAAGCCATTTAGGTGCATATGCGGCTTTTAATGCCACGGTTGGTCCAGTATCTATCTTATCTACAATATCTTCCATTCCATCAATTACATCTATGATTTCATCAAGATTATTAAATTGACTTGATATTGCATCATCGTGAACCTTTTGGGCGGCACTACGTTCCTTTTCTTGCGCATTTCCAGCACCACCACCAGCACGAAGAAATTCTGCCAAATTTGCCTTTTTAGGCGGCGGAGGTGTTTCTGTAGCTACAGCTTTTGCAGCGATCTGTGCAGGGCGTTGTTGTGAGGGATTAAGTCTATTGCCACCAGCAAGAGCTTCTGCTTGAGTAAGGTCAGGTGCTTCTTGAAGAATTGGATTAGTTCCTGGAGGTCCTTCAGTAGCATTATCTAATGGGGAAGCAAAGACTTTTTGGCCTGTTCCTGATTCTTGATCAGCTTCAGCCTTAAGATCAGTTAAATCCTTTTGTAATTCAGGATCACTATAAATAGCATGAATACCTTGAGAAGCATTTTCTGGATTTTTATTAAGAAATTCATTAATAGTTTTGTATTGAAGCGCTGGTGTTTGATCTAATAACCACTCAATTGTCTCATCATCAATATTAAATTTCTTAAATGCAGATCTATTGCGTTCTTTCTTTTTGTTCGCATCTGAGTTTGGATCCCTAGCTTGTATATCCTTTAATTTTGTCTTTGCGAAAGTTCCTAATCCAGTTCCCAAAGCAGATCCCAGTGATTGAGCAGTGGATCCTAGACCCCTATTAAGAACTTGTATTCGTGGTGGTGCTAATTGTGCCATTATAATGCTCCCTTAAGATAAGAACCTAGTCCGGCAGCTGCTGCTTGAGCTAACCCTCCTGTTGCTGGAGAAAATATACTTTGACGTAATGGAGTAAGACCTGTTTGAAGTTTTGCGTGTTGAGTTGGTTCTCGTTGAAGATTATATTGTGATCTCAATGACGCCAATCCACGTTCAAGATTAGCTGCGGCAGCACCATAAGCACCCTGTGTATCGGATGCTCTTCGAGTATTTTTACCTTGGGCCATAAATCTATGGGCAAGTGTTGGAATATCCTTGGTAAAAAAGTTATGACGAGCTTCTGCTGCTATAGGTTCAAAATCATATTGATTGCCACGAATTCCTTGCATGGCAGAATTAAGTGTTTCACCAATGGCATTGCGTTGTGGTTGATTGTAGTTCTCAAAGGTAAGTAATTCTGCTGGAGTACCACGAACAAATTCTTTACCTTCTCGCCATATTTTTTGTATCCAATTTTCTTTGCTTTTTTCTTGTGCTTTTACTGAACCAGGTAAGGCATCCCATTCGGCACTAAGTTTCTGTAATTCTTGAGCAGTAGGAGCTCTTTGTCCTTGTTCTGCTTGTGCACTTTGAAATTGTCCTTGTTGTGGTGTAGCAATTGCTTGGCGAACTTTCTTATCAGAAAGAGGAGGATATGTATTGAGCAGATCTCTAATGGTATCTACCGTCAATGTATTAGCAGCAACTGCAGCATCAATATCTGCAGTAAGAGCGGGATATCTTAATTTGAATGCATCCACGAATCCTTTTAATTGAGCATCTTCACCACCTGGAGGGGGAGGCGGAGGAGGCGGAGCTCCAGCACCACCACCGGCACCACCAGCAAACATTTGTCCTGGTTGTTCTGTAGGAGCTTGTGGTCCAATAGCAGTTGGTTGTGCTATAGGAACGGTGCGAGTTATATTTGTACTACGAGCATTTCCAAGAACACGAGACAATAAATCAGTACCAGCAGGGGCAACTAAATTTTCTCTTGTAGTTACATCTCTTACGCCTTGTAATTGATTGAGTACCGATTGTGCTTGATCTAAAGGTAAGCCAGCCGTATTAAGCGCTGCTTGTATCTGTTCTAGGTTATAATTTGCCATACTTCTCTCCTGAATATCGTTTTTTGCTTCCTGATTACTATAGTACAGCCAGTGGAAAAAGCTTGTGGATTTTTCTACATTACCTGTTTAGAATGTGTATGGCTCCTATTACACATAGCTGCTTACGAACTTTCTCCTTTTTTCCCCGGAATGTATCGCTACGCTCCGGGGATTTTCTTAGGATTTCAAATACTCTATGACTATATATGTCACATTATAAGCAGAATAATCAATCGAAGTTGTTATAACCACATCAGTAGAAGTAACATATAATTCTATGCAATCATTAGATGTGCTGCTTGAATAGGGAAGTGGAATGCCATCAAGCGTTGTAGTATTAGTAGCAGCACCATAAATATGAGTAAAGGTAGTTGATCCGTTAATAGGAATATTATGTGCTACTGATGTCGTAGCATTATCAGGTAGAGCACCAAAATTAACTACCATACGATATGCTTGTCTTGATACGGGTTGAGTTGCAGTAGTAGAATTCAATGCAGGATTAGGAAAGAATGCTTGTCCATTAACAAATTCCTGTTGATAGTAATAACCGGATTCCTTTAGATTAACTGCTATAGCTATCGTATTAATATATTGCGTAAGTCTAATAATAAGTTCTTTAAAAGATTCTTTATTATCGCGATTAAGCTCAGCAACATCAAAGATAAAAGTAGTTGGTATAAATAAACCAACACTCGTTGTATTGGAGTTGATAGCCATTATTGTAACCTTGATGTTGTAGGTGAAGTATAAAGCGTCATAGCATGAATCTGCAAATCAGATTGCGATACTAATGGATCCATCATTTGGCTTTGAGACATGCTTATAAATAATTGAACACATTGTCCATCAGTCTGAAAGTAAACAGGATGCCAAAGACGATCCTGGTATTGCTCAAAGGGAACTGTTGGATAAGCATAGGTCTCAAGAACGCCTGTTCCTACCAGAGCACCAGTAGTTGCACCATCCTCAAGCATCGATACCGCAGAAGTTGAAGGAAAATAATCTATTGTTAGCTGACCATCAGAAGTTGAATCCACCAAGAAATCTATCTTCTGTATATACACATTCCTATCTTGAGAAACATAAGGATTCCATTGTTTAGTAAGTATCTGAATATTGGATACACGACCCGCAGTACCACCACCAAGATAACTACCCGCAAATGAAGGAACTAATCCTACGATAATCGTATCAGCATCTACTATAACTTGGACTGGATATATACCTTGACCACCTAGCGTAATGCCCGTGAGAAATTCCAATCTAATATAGTCACCAAGACTTAACGTATGATTTATAATAGTAAGAGTAAGTTGTTGTCCGGCTGCATTATAACTCATATTAGTTATCTGTAATGATTGAGCATTCACCGTTATATCAGAATCTATAAAGAGTAAAAATCCTTCTTGATTACCCGCTATAATTTGACGGAAACCACCTTCTCCTACACCTGATTGCCATTGCCATTCAGATTCTTGCCAAGTTTCATAAGAATTTTCCCAAGTAGTTATTTGTTGTTGTTGGTAATAACCAAAACAGGTAAATGTATCAACATTAACTGCCCAACTATTATTTACATAATTATACACAAGTACTTGATTGGGAAAGGGTTCTGAAGGAGTTAAACTATTAGATGCAAAAGTCCAATAAACCATTTCAGAAAAATAATCACGTATACCTTGAATACGATTAATACCAGCATTCATCTGTGATATATCAAAAATAAGATCAGGAATCTTTTGATCGATACGTTCTACGTTTGAACCATTACATGAATGTACACCAGTATTTCCTACAGCAAGTAACATCTTATCAAAAGGAACTATAGAGAATGTAGCATCAGATCCCAGTTCAGTATTAAGTTTCTGCCACTCAAAAGGTCTAATAAGATTACCTGTATAGACTATTTCCCAAGTACTTTGTTCAAAATAAACTATAAGACGATCCTTAATAAATCCACAAGTAACGATTGCTTCTTCAGTTGATGCATCAATATAACCAGCACCGGCTCCCGTTACTGTACCTGATCCAGGATCATAAGATTGATTTATTTCTAGCCATGCATTATCAGCAAATGGACTACCAATAAACGAATAACGACACCTGCTAGGATAAGCATAATTAGTTGAGGCAGTAGTATAAAAATTAGTACCAAAATTATCTATAGTCGTACCTGAATTCTCTACTACATTAAGCAGTAAAAGACATCCTTTAAAGGGAACCATGAGTAACGCAGATTGAACAAATCTTAAAGTACCTGATGTGTTGACGATAATAGTATAAGGAACATTACCAGCAACAGGAGAATAGGTAAAAGGATACCAGTTAGTTCCGTCATCAGTATAATAAATAGGATCATCGTTAACAGAGGGATTAGTACCAACAGTAACATTAAAATTACTGATAAAAAGAACCACGGTACTATTATCTGTAGAATGCCAATTAGTCGTCCAAACAAACTGCGAATTGTCACCATGAAGCACCATTGTCCCAAGGCGCTGCCAGAATCCACTTACAAATTTATAAGAAAACTGTGTATCAAACGCATATGAAGGTTGATCATTAACAGCACCATTATCATAGACCGCAAGACCCATTATAGGTTCAGCGGGATAGTAATATACCACGGTGTTAATATCAGCACCAGAAAAGACATAAGCGCCTGTTGTCGTATTAAAGGTATGGGTTGTAGATGCTCCCGTCGTTAACATAACAACAGGCGTCCCTAGCGCCTGTACTGTAAAGATCTCATTACCTATAGAAAACAGCTGACCAATCTCAAATAAAGCACCTGGTACTGTCCCTGCAGCATCGCCAGAACCATCAGTTGAACCCAAGGGTACAGATGCACGAGAATAAAGTGATGCGGTAACACCACCAATAGAAGGAGATCCAGTAAAGCGTGAACCAAATCTTTTACGAGTGCGACCACGCCATACATAAGCATTAATAAGCTGTGCATAGGCGTCATCCGGAATTAACCAGGGTTTTAAACTTGTTTCAAGACCCGTCTGAGACGGTGCAATCATAAAGCGGTCCATTGGCATGTTAAGTCCCCCAAACCCAATAAATACAAGGTACAACAGCAGGTCCTGTAGTAGTTCTTGGTGATCCATAAGCCGTAAATGTTGTTGTAGTATAACTTACAATAGATACCGCCAAATTCGCATCAGTTCCACCAGAATAGACCGGAACCACAATAACACCCACGACAGTAGAAAAGACCGGTATGGTTGCTCCTGTGGGCAACGTGAATGTTGTATTGCCGGTAATGGTTGCAGTGCCCCATTTCTTAAGTAATCCTGATGGATCCCGTGACCAGCCGGGCGATGTGAGCGTAGCGGAGGTAAATTCAATGATTGCTCCTGCAGTTTGTCGTTGAAATGCTAATTCAGGTACGCCAGTAAGTGCAGAAGTCTGAGAGAATAGTGCCACTTCTCCTGCTGCTGTATTAGGTGCTGATGCTTGTACGGGAAGCGATACAAACATATGTTTACCAGCATTATCACTTGAAAAATCATAATGATTCACATCAACAAACGTCATAATACCAGTGAAGTTAGCTAATATTTGTGGTTGGGATGCTGCTATAGCATCAGCAGGTTGGGGTATACTTGGATAATAAGTAATCGATGGCATAAAATCTCCTTAAAATTGTCCAAATCCCCATCCCCAATAGCCATTACCAGAAGCATTGAGTGATGTTTGATCAGAATATATTGATGAAGTACGTTGACTGGTTTGTTGTACAATAGTACGTCTTTGAACAAGATCTTGTTGCATAAGAAACTCTGGTAAAATCATTTGAACAGAATCTTGGTCCATACGATCTTCAAATATCTTCTTAGATGCACCATAAGCTATATATTGCCACCATTCATTAAGATCAGGATCTTGAGATGTAGCTAATAATTCTGTTGGTTGAACAAATGCTTCAATGTTGATGCGATATGGTTGATCAGGAATAGGTCGTAAGGTTATTTCACCATTAAAAAATAGAAGTGCTTGTGGTATAGCAGCTACATAAGGCACTGTCATAGAATTGACTGCTGTTGTTGGACCAGGAGGAGAACTATAGGTAAAATTATAGGCACCAGTAACATAATTTATGGTTCCCGTTCCATTACCTATTAAATTACCAAGACCATCATCATATAATGCAAGTCCAGTATCATCAGTTGCTACTGAAGAAAAGAGAACTTTATCTCTTATAACAGGAACATTAGTTAAAATTCCTGTAAAAGTAGTAATGATGCCATTACCTTGACCTATCTGGAATATATCATTAAGAGCGGGATATATAGCATAAAATTGTTCACGCGATTCTAGAAATTGACTCTGGAATCCAGCTACATATACAGGAGGTTGTAAGGTAATATATTTGTTCTTAAAGTTATAAAATGTTGAAGAAGGATCAATAGTATCAGTCTTATATCTATCTATATATGGTTCACAATAGAACGTGAATGTACGATGAAGATTGAACAATCTAAGATGTTCAGGCATATCATAAAGCACGAAAGTATTAATATACTGATTAAGATCAGCATCTGGCAGTTGAGCAGTTGACGGCGTACGAGTCAGCCTTCGTACTTTTGTTTGTATGGCTGCTAATGTCGAATCTGCCATTGCATCTCCTAAAATCTAAACGGCAATACGTTCCTTGTAGCTTGAGTTAATATTTCATTCACTTCTGCTATAGGTACCACTTGAGCACATATATTATCATGAGGACTAGGATCCATTGGTATTGCAAATGGATCCATAGCAGTTGTATCTATAGGTATCGAAAAAGTTGTTGGTGATAACACCATTATAGGACCATCTAAACCATTAGCTTGCTGCATGCCTACCGGAAGTGGTAAATCTAATCGCACTACTAAACCAGTGCCATAATTATGATTGAATGTAGTAGTTACTACTGCTGGAAAAGCATTAGTAATAGCAGCAATCAAGGTCATGGCTGGCTGAAAAGTAGGAGATTGAATGACATAGCAGCGTGGCATACTAGTTTCTTCTTCCGGTTGAAGTTATATGGAGTGTTGTACCAGCAGATGCAACCACAAGATCTGGTGTTGGTCCAATATGTTCTTCATCAGTAAATTCTAATGATTTGAATTCTGCACGATGCTTTTTACGAGTAACACGCGCATAAGAACCATCAGCAAATGGAGTTTCATAGACACCAGCTTCTCCTTGAATATAGGAATATTCTGGATACCAGCAATTCTCATTAAGATGTTTAGCTACCATGCGTGGTAAGGTATAAACAGTATTATCTTTTAGTTCATAGAAAACCAATGGATCTTCTTTATATTTCTTGAAGGCGAAACGAAGTACGTCCCCGGGACACTCGAGGAACATAAATTTGCCGCGCACAAGTTTATTATCTCGTTCACGTTGGTAATAGAGATCTTTTGGATCTGTGAAAACGGTTGGTTTAATTGGAGTAAGATCCCGTGGTCCATCTTTTTCAGGAGTCTTTTTTTTAGGTCCTGGCTTTTGTTTTTCACCCGAGATAATAGTAACTGCTTCAAGTGTGCCCGTTTCTAATTTTTCCATTACATACCTTTCTAATTAAAAGGATAGGGTGGCCGAAACCACCCTATTAATATTCATTCTACTGTTGATTAAGCGTTACATAATCAGATACACCTGCTTGCCAGAAGACAACATCGCTTGTAGAACCACCTGGAGAAGTGATACCAGAAGCAAGTTGCATACCTGTAAAGCCAGTATTGACCGTAGCATCATCAAGTGAGTTAGCATTCATAACATTACCTGCTGGAGGTAATGCACCATTAAATGCTGCTTCACCGATAGGAATAATCATCGCAGGAGTAAATGGCACTTGAGCTGTTGTAGGCCAGGTAAATGTTCCTGGATACTGAGCTGCAGTAGCATTTACTACGAAGTCTAAATTACTAATAACAACTGACACGGTTGTTTGAATTTGGTTCAATGATCCCCATCCAAATGCTGCAGGGATAACAAATCTAATTTGTTGTCCAACAGTAAGACCATGAGGTACTGTAGTACCCACCTGAATATAGTCACCATCATAGGTACTAATCATGTCACCAATCACTCGTGATCTAGGATAGAACAGAGGAGGGAATGGGATGATTCTATAAGTACCAGTTCCAGTAGCAGCAATTTGTGCCATACTAGCAAGGGAGAATGTAGTACCATTGAGTACCTCAATATAGAAATCAATACCACCAAGTTGTTGTCCTGATACAGTATTGAAGATTCTAATAATATCACCTGTTGCTAATCCAGCGGTAGAAGCTACCGTAACTACTGGAGTAGAATCATTAGATATACTCGTAAATGCTAAAGAAACCCCTGGCGCATTCATTGAAGAATCTACATAAGTAAATCCACCAACAGTCAATGCAGCAGATGTAGATACATTAACTGCAGAAGCATCACTATTTCTTAAAGTTACAATTCCATCATTAGCCGTCATACCAAGTTGCCAATAATATGATACTCCATGAGAATCATTAGAAGCGGCAGATTCAGTCATATTATACACATTCATCCAGTTGACACCGGATATCAAATTAATGGTTACAGGAGAACCTGTACCAATAAACATTCCTTGTGAAACAATAGGCATATGTTCTCCTTAAGCTACAGTTACGCGAAGAGACAACGCCCATTGATCATTCAAGAGACGAGGTACCAGCGCCATCTTCCAACCAGCAGTTGAATTCAGGAACAATGGTCCACCGGCAATTGATGGTGGGCTATAAACGAAACTCGCTGAATAACCATCTTGTTCGATATTGGCATACGCTTCTTGTCCCACGCAAATAATTGGATAAACGGTATTACCCAAATTAGAGGCAAATGGAAGTTGAGCACCAATAGAAGAAGTGAAGAAACGGAGATTCATGATAGAGCCGTATTCATCATCCATGAAAGAAGGACGAGGATATTGAGCTTTAGCTACGAATCCGTTAACACCATCAAGGTTACCAATCAACTGTGAATTACAGAGCGCATAGTAACTATCACGAATAGGCGATGTCGCAAATTCATTGCTACCTTGAATGTAATCAGAGATATAACGGGCATTGTTATATTGCAATGTCTTTACGATCATCTGAACGTCAGACAATGAAATATTTGTAGGATTATCACCGTTAAATCCACCAGTCGCATTCATGAACGATGCCGTAGATACCAATACATCACGTGTCAGTTGATCTTCAGTTTGACGTAATGAAACGCCTAAACGAGCAGCTGCTTCGGTAAGTACTGGATCTTGATTTTGCAAAGTAACTTGTTCATTGATAATGATATAAGTTCCATAAAATGAAATCTGAGCATCGATATCTAATGAAGTAAGTATTTGCGCTGGAGGAGTAACACCAGAATTACCCAAAGGTACCGGTGCCGTATTTAAAGGATTATACCTTCTCATACGAAGGGTTGTACCACCATTACGTGGCATTCTCTTTCTCATCGCTGCAAGATTATGAATCATTGCAGGGACTGGAACAGCGAGTAATTGCTTGCTAAACGTTTGTTGGCGCTCTATTACTTTCAGGCTTAGCTTGCCTTACTAACCTCATGTGAGGCGGGGAAACTGCTTCGAATCTCCCTCTTATAGTTTCCTATAAGTTTAGACTATCGCTTACGCTCTCGCGTTTGTGAGACTTAGTCGTTCACGCTGCCCTCTAGGTTACCCTAGATGCTTGCGCCTTGTTGTCTTCGGCTTTACCCGGTCAGAGATCCAAGTCCATCACTCACAATTTTAATCCGGCTCATTAAACGCTTACCGGAGCAGGCAAAATACTCGTGGTTGTAATGGCCATAGGAGACCTCACGAGGAAATGTGTTGAATTGCTTACATTACACTATGGAGATCGGCGCACTCTCCTACTACTACCGAGAAAGGATTACTGAAGGTGACGAGGCTTCTTACGGTCTTTTGGGTTGAGCGATGGCCCGGTTACAGCTCGAAGATCAGTCTAGTCTGCTTCTACAAAAAAACAATCCCACTAAGTGGGACAACCACAAAGTGGGACAACTGACAGTGCGAGATCAGTTAGCGAATAGTATCTTACCGAGAATTTATAACGTCTTGCATCTCTTTCCAGATACGAGCTTTCTCTTGTGCTGTAAATTCACCTGCACCAGTAGCAAATTCATTTACACGAGATAATGGACTATCACCGCGTGTTGGTGAAACAGAATTTAATGATCGTGGCTTAGCAAGATTCTTTTGGATCGTTTCTTTATTTTTCATAGTTTGATCCTTATATATACCAAGATTCTTAATCAATTTATATACTGAGGATGCACTACTATAAAAGTCCTGTGTATTGACGGTAAGACCTGGATGCATTTGCTCAAGTTGAGCTATATTAGCATCATTAAAAACAGCCTTAAAATCAGGATATTTATCGACGAGTGCTTGTTCTGCCATGCGACGCAAATTCTGTTGATTATCACGTTCTATCTTACGAAGTCTTTTATCGATATAACCCACTTCTGCAAGATCATTAGGTGACACCGGCACTTCAGGTTCATCATCTTGTGGTTTTTGCAGACGAGCTTCCAGTTCATAGGTTCTTTTAAGTGCTTGATCTCGTTCCCATTCAGCACGATAAGCTTTTTCTCTTAAAGTTCTAAAGTTTTCATTAGCTGCATGTTGTGGTACTGACTGTTCTTCCGGTTCTTCTTGTACCTGTTCTTGCACTTGTTGTTCTTCTTGTGGTTCTTCAGGTTGCATCTGTCTTTGGATCTCTGCAGCGATCTGAGCTGGCGTCTTTACTATCTCTTCCATCTTATCCTTTCTAGATTTTGATTATTACTGAAGGCTGATTAGGCTTTTCTCCATTAAGCTTCTGTGCTTTCTTAAGTAGATCTCCCGAAGAGAAATCGAGTATATAATTTAATGTTTTTCTATCATCTTTATCTATCCACAATGAATTCTCTTTATACCAATCACATATTTTGCGGCTAGGAATAGTCCATAAAAGCTCAAGATCATCTAAGATGCGATTATAGTAATAGACCGTCTGTATATTAGTGGGCGTAGGACAGGTGCGTCGGCAAACTGGTATCGGAGAATACTTATGAGGATCAATAAGGTTCTCACGGCCTTGAACTTCAACATAGAACGATCCTGAATACTTAGCAGAGTAATCCTTGATTGCTTTAATAATCTTTTTAAGAAACTTATCCTCATGCTTAAATGCAAGGTCTACAATCTCATGGGCATCAGCATCATCTTGAGGCTTCTGAATGTTCTCAAGATAGAGTTGCCCAGCAGTCTTTTTCTTTTCTTCCATTACTTACCTAGTTAAGGTTCGCGGCTAGGCGGGGATACACACTAGCCGCTCTCGAGGGGTGAATTATTTATTCTTCTTGCGTAAAGGAGAACGCTGTTTCTTATCTTGCTTTACAGTATCAATATAGCCATCATGCTTGATTGCAGCTGCTGAAGGTTTAGCGATCATTTTTTTAACTGCTTTGCATGGTTTTGCACATAATGGAGTAGTAAATAGTACGAAAGATGCCAATAACAGTACATTCATCGTTTAGTTATCCTTTTTAGTTTGCTTATCAATAAAATTAAAAACGCCATCATTTTACTTTTTCTTTTTTCTCAGTTTAGCAAGTGTTTCTGCAAGACGTGCACGTTTGCCTTCAACACCTTTTTTATGAGTCGCTTTTTCAAGTGTAGCTTTAGGGATCTTCTTGCCCTTTTTGATATGCAATTCTTCACGAAGAGCACCGGGCTTCTTAATTGCATCTTGAATCCAAAGTTTCTTTGCCATTACTTTCTTCCTTTCTTAGCAGCTTTTCTACCTTCTGATAATGCTATTGCTATGGCTTGTTTACGATTGGTTACCTCAGGTCCCTTTTTTGAACCAGAATGTAATTTTCCTTCGCTATACTCATGCATTACTTTTTCTACTTTTTTCTTAGCAATACTTTTACTGCAAGATGAACATTTAGCCATTATTCTCTCCTAAAAAAGGGGGACGTTGCTTAATCCGCCCCCCCATAATTATCGTACTCGTCTGACTAAATTGGAAGCCAGTGTTTCATCAATTTTCTTATCTTCAGGCGTCTTCTTGCTTTCCATATTAGGTGGCACACCCAATATTTTATAGGCAATCTCGCACGCCCTTTTTGAAGGTCGTGGCATAGCAGGCATTACTATGACTTCTTTCTACGATTCAATTGACGCATTGTGCCTGAATGTCCTTCACTAATGTTACTATCGATGCCAGCAATAGTATCATCAATTGTAGAAGGTAATCCTTCATTAGGCATAGGGTACCGCTTGATCATTGTTTTCTGTGGCATATTGGCCATTTCATTGTGATCTTCATGAAGCATTCCACCATGACGTTCAGCATAAAGACCGGCATCCATGCCTGCATCTCTACCTTCACCATCATAACGAGAATCTCTCACTTTCATGCCATCTCTATGATGAGATGAATGATGTTTCTTCTTCATTGCCATATCATACCTTTCCGGTAGCAACTGTGCTCTAAGAGCACAAGGATTAAACCTCTAACTACCTACACAGAAACATTCTGAGCAGGTCCTAGACCTACAAAGTCTAGTTTATACCATCATGCACCTACTCCTTCGAGTTGTTGTCCCAAAGTCTGTGCTTGACCTTGAGATTGTGCCACAGATTGCTGCGGCGTATTAAATTCTTCTTGATTCGCTTCTTGCTGTTTCAATTGTTGTACCAAGGCTATCGCTTTTTCAATATGCATCAAGTCCATAGTATCAATTTCTTTGAGCGTTCTAACCATAGTAAGTAGAGCTTGATCTCTATCTTTAACTGCAGCGGCTTTACGTTCTTGCGCAAGAGCTTTATTTTCTTCAACACGAGACAGTCTTTCTACACCAAGACCTTCATCAGCAACCGCTCTAGCTTCTGCTAATTTGATACGTGCTTCTTTATCTCGAAGATCCATATCATTTTGAAGATTTTGAATCTCTGTTTGTTGATCATTTGTTGCCTTGATAGCATCAGTAATTTTCTTTTTATTCTGTAGCGTAGACGCTTCAATGAATTGATCATCAGGTATAGCGACCCCTGCTTGCTTAAGAGCAAACATTTGTGAGAATTGCATTTGCTTCTGGGTAGAAGTATTAATACCTTCTTCAACAGCACAATGATATTTAGCAAAAAACTTATTATAGAATTGATTAGATGGTTCTTCGCCTTCGAGAATCTTTTTAATCTTTCCTGGTGTCCAATTGAGCATTATAAGATCTAATGTACGATGACCAACAAGTTTCTGAGCAAAGTCTAAGCGATCAAATACCCCTTCTTGAGCTATTTGACCGGCACCTTGGCGAAGCATAGATAATATACCAGCAATATCATCAGCGCCCATGCCAAGTTTTTCTTCAGAGATACCGGCTATATAGTTCATTTCTTTACCAAGAGCTTCGGATACTGCAAGGTTTGACTGTGGTATATCAGCTGCAGGTATCTTTTCAACATCAGTCATTTGCGCAGTAGATTTAAGCGCTATTCCTTTACCTTGTCCTTGAAGGAATATATCAGCAGGATTAATAAGAGCAGATTCTTTGTATTTCCAACCAGATGATATTTGTGATTCAAGGATATCAAGTTCAATTACTTTGCGTCTATTGTAGAGGAACTGTGCATCTCTAAGACCACGAACGATACCCTGGCAACGCCATGGTGCATAAGGCATCTGTGGATAATAATAAGTAAATACTGGAACAAAAGGATAAGCATCAGCACCTGAAGGTTGTGGACCATCCCAAAGCACTCTCCCTTGAACTACAATGCAGAGATTTACTGTAGCTATCTCTTGATCTAATACCTCTACTTGTGGATAGAGCAACATAAATTGTTTAAGTTTATCAGTATCTTCTGATCGGAACTCCATAGTATCACCAGTCTCAGTATCAACAACAAGTTTCTGGGTACGATAGGTACGATAATAGTATTGATCATAAGAGAGTAAGTTCTTAGTACTATAATTATAATTTTCACTCATAAACTGGAATTTGCCGTCACGATAATCTTCAGCTTGTAAAGACATAATTGTTTCTTTTTGGGCTGGAAAGAGTGAAAGGCATTCACGTCTTGTTAAATAAGTACGTTTCCAGATAGCATTGCAATCAGATAGATCTGCTTTACGGAAGAACGGATCCATAATGAATTCATTATAGGCACAGTTGGAGTATTTGATGGCGCCATTGATAGGATCTTCACGATAGTCCATCCAAATTTCTATAAGATTGAGTCCCGTAGTCGTTGATCCTTCAAATGCATCAGATATTGTCTCAAGCATTCCCTCAACGCGAGAGTTCCACAGCAACACTTTTGACAATTGATCTGCTGTTTCTTGGTCACCATTCTCTACGGGTATAACTATAGTGGATTTACGATTCTGCCGTTGATAACCAACGAGAGAATTGTGCAATGGGCGTATCCGGTTAAAATTGAACATACGACGACGATTGATAGGCACCACGCCATACATATCATTCCATAAAGTCTGATCGCCTGCAAGGAATCGTTGATCAGTATCTGCTTCGGCCCAATAAGTTTGCCATATAGTTATTGCCTGGGCATAGAATGCTTCCATCTCACCAAGACGACGTAAATCATGAGGAGATTGGTATTGATAATTATCACCGGGAAATAGGGACATTGTTACATACCCTCTCTTTTTAGTCCTTCATAGCCTTTTGGCATAGTAGGATTTTGCTTCAAGACTGTTGCTTCATCGTCAGTCTAGAACCAGAAGAGGGTTTACGCAATCTAGAATTACTTAATCTTTAGGGCAAAGACAAAGATGGAAACTGAATGAGCGCGAACTTATCCAGTTTCCTAATTAATATGGGACTAGGCCCAAAGAACATAGTTTTATATTAGTATCTTCTATGAGTTATGACAATGTTTCTGTCTTGCGTAAATAACCTCAAAGAGAGTTTATGCATAAAAGTGTCGATATTGACCTGTTATTCCCCGAGATATTTAACCCATTCGTATCGTCTATCATCATCTTCAATTTTTCCAACCGGCATCATTGCCCAAATTGTATGGATAGTCCCATGTGCATCATTTGGAATCCTAACGTACCACGTTGAATAGGGAACCGCCTTGTCTTCAATGGTTGGTGCCCTACTTGAAATTATACTTGATCCTGCTTTTGGATTGCACATAAAGTCATTACGACACACATGAAGACAGTTTTTATCTCGTAGAAATTTCAGTAAAAACTTGCGCATATGCTAACACTCCTTGGTAATAGTTTGTACTTGACACTCACTAGAACTCCTTACACTTAAGTTTCATCATCAACGGCTCACCATTGCGCAACAATAGAAGCTGCTCAGGACGAGCGATAATTCCTTCCATGACCTGTGGTATTACCGAGCATAAAGACAGTGGCTTAGATTTGACATAGGCCGCTATTTCATCTTCAGTCATGATGCCAATAATAGGCGCATAGGATATACCAAGTTTATCCGCTATCTTTTTTACGTCATCTTGCTTGAGCCACCAACCATCTACATAAACATCAAAGAGAATGAAGCTTTGATCTTTGCGATAGTTACCACCACCTTTTTGTATTCTGGAACCGTAGCCTTCGCCGAAAAGAATTACTTCTTTCTTAATTTTGTCCAACTCGAGAGGAAACACTTGTTCTAAAAGAACATGCGTGAAATGGTCAAACAGAATGTCATCGAGAGGATGAGGCAATATGGCTTCCTCAGTTCTTCCACTAAACTCTAGACTCAATATTGTACATAAATCATTGCCTCTGATAACTCTTTCACGGCAGTACTCAATCCTTATATTAATGCCATCAATCTTCTCTTGGACTAACCATGTCTTTATGTTACCAAACTCTGGTATGGCGTAGTCACCCACTATGAAAGATTGCCTACCTGATTGGTATGCAGGGTTATTCTTTTTACCCTTTTCTAGGTACCAACCCTGGCGTTTCCATAGCGAATGTATCTTAGGATATTTCACGCTTATTCCTTAATTTCTTTTTGAGTCTGTAACGAAATACATAGTTAATCTTCAATCAATCTAAACTTAAAGTGATGCATATCAATACATTCTTGATTATGTTCAGGCATAGCCAAATGCAGTACAAAGATAAACTTCTCAAGTTCAATAGCAGTAAGAAGATGCGAATCTCTATTTATAGAGAATTTACCTATAAAGCCATCAGGGTCTTCTTTGATGAGTCCGGCCTTAATAAGCTTCTTTACTATGCGATCAATACTTATCGATCTAGTTTTGGCCATTAGACTTTCCTTTGCAGCATATCTGTTTCATTAGTTAACGGTGCTTATCTCTGAAAAACCAATCTACTACCTGCTTATCAGTTTCTTTTGCAAGTGGTCTACGCTTAGATTTATATTCAAGCTGCTTCTCGATTCTTGAGACGCGATCCCTCAAAGACGCCAGAAGCGTGGTTATCTCCATATCGTTAACTGTTAACTCGCCAAACTTACGAGATATCCAAGCGTCATCATGAGTACATTTGAGTTTATTCTTTATCCATTTGATCATCTATTTCTCCTCGATTTTACTAATCGGCGCACGGCTTCCTTTCTCATGATGAAACACCTTTAACTGAAATTTTTCTTCTATATTGGATATGCGTTTATGAATGTAATCAGCGGTTGTCTTATTGTTTACACAATTGCTATAAAGACGCTCGATCTTCTCGCATCTACTGGCCAAAGAAAGCATATTCTCCTCAATACGAGCAATACGCTTAAATAACTTCTCAACTCCCTCGTCTATTTTCCAAAAAGTATCGTCATTTTTTTCTGGTTTATCAGGTAAACGCATCCAATTCATTTGCTCTCTTCTTCGTTGTATAATTTCGAATATCTCTCAACCATGTTATAATAATATTCTTTAAGAATTGGTTTAGACGTAATCTCTTTAATAATCCAAAAAATTTGATCATGAAGTGTAGCAAGAATCGCTAATCGATGCCGTCTATCTTCTGCCGATACATCTTTAAAGTTAAAATAATAAGAAGTTATAGTTGCTACTAATGCACCCCTCTCGTGCTCAGGCAATTCTTCAATTATTTTGAATATATGTTCAAATGTTTCTTTATATTTTTCATCAAGATGTCTACTTTTTATTTCCAAGTTGTACTCCTGAATTTGTCGTTCTTAATAACTACTTCAACTAGAATCGATAATGATTAAAGCATTAACTTTTCTTTAGAAATAATCATATCCATATCTGATTTGAGTACCCATTTACCATGCTCATGAAGAAATTTATGTTTTTGTATGCGGTATTTCTTTATGAACCCCTCGAGTTGGTGTGGAAACACGAGCAAAGATAATAGCTTTCATTTTTTACGCAGGCTTTATGTTATTGAGGAGTGTTTCGAGATCTTCTTTTTTGTAAAGCCGGTAACGATTCAGAGGGTTGCGATACGTGCTAATCTTTTTGTCTCTTTCCCAGTTTCTCAACGTATTTGGTACCACGCCAAGAAACTTTGCTGCTTCTTTTATCGTTAGATAATCAATAATTTTGTTCATGCTTATGCCTTCCGTAAGTAACTCATTTAAGCTTACCAAACATTAATCAGAAGTTCGTTCTTCTCTAAAGAATTTACAACATGGTTTAGAGAAATTTCTATCTTTATCTAAAGATTTGAGTCCTTGCAATTCATAGTACTTTTCAATTTTTTCTAGTCGTTGATTAGTAAGTTCTTGTAAAGTAATTGTTGCATTATTTTCTCTATATAATCTTTTAAAAAACCATCTAAACATTACTTTTCCTTTATTATTCTCCCGCTACTTCAGCAAGTGCCGTAGTTAATGGCATTATGGCTCGGGAGTGTGTTCTTAAGTGTCTTGAAGCTATTGCAGCATCTGTCATTACTGCTGAAGATGATGGGTGGGTGCGTCGGTGATCGCGCACTAGGATACGTACATGATGACGATCTAAGTCTGTTACTGTAGGTCTAACGATTGCAATTGAACGTGGAGTTACTTCTCGTATTGCTACTGAACTCTTAGTGCAACATGCTAAGATTTGTGTTGATAAAAACAGACTTAGATATTTCATATAATCTCCTTTAGATAGTATTAACAAACTCCGCAAAGTAAGAATAAGTTCTTAATGGGAAAGTAACTGATACTAAAGTAGCAGGAATTGGTCGTGGCGAGTAGGGTATTGGTGGTATAGGTGATATGGTAGGTGGACGTATAGCACGATCTTTAAATGCTATCGTTATTTTAGCGTTGGAAGCAAACATAAAGCAGGGTAAAAACAACAGGACTAATTTCATTGTACATCCTTAGGTATTGAATATTGATGTTTTTCTACAAATTTACGCATCTTGGCTAAGGTACCTGAGTAGATCTTGGTATGATTAGGATCATACATAATCTTGGTAAGCGTTACATATGAGATACCTATATTTTGGGATAATTTAACACGAGAATAACCAAGATTATTCATAAACTGCTCAAAAATATCTTTCCAATATTTCTTATCTATCTTAATTCCTAATTGATTTGATCTAAAGCGCTTTTCATTCAATAGAGTCTCCTTGTAATTACTTATACATATTGCTATAATATATAGAGATATATTACTATACTGAATGTGATTGTAAAGGGTAATAGTGATTAATACCAACCAGATTGATTATTATCCTGGAAGATTGAGGGTAGATTTGATTTGGTACCATACATCGACTCTTTATAACGTTTATCGAGTTCTTCCGGAGAACCTTGTATGGCTATCATGGGCAATGCACAAGCCATATATCTCATAGCGTCACAAGCATGACTCCAGCGATCATGAAGTGGTTTCTCTGAAGTGTGAGCTTTAATAGATGTCCTAGCCCGATAGTTATCGAGGGCTTTGATAAGATGAGAGCATTTGTCCTTATCAATCCATAACTTAGAGAAAGTACGCCTAACAAACTCAATTCCGTCTAATACGCCTGTTCTCACTGGTTCCTCGAACTCTATACCCAACTCTGCATAAAGTGCTCGCTTGGTTAATCCTCGTGCAGATTCTCTCGCCTCTATATCATGCGGAGGGAAATGACCAGCATAACGATACTCCTTAGATTGAATAACCTTTGCAAAGTGTTCCATGCCTTCATTATTGTTTTCATAATAATCAATAATCAGCACTCTGGGCCCAATTACCTGAAAGAAGATAATAGCTGTTGGATCTTGGATGCCTAAATCCCATGCGGTATATACTTTGTGATAAGGATCCCATAAAACGGTACCAATACGATTCTCAAGGTGCATCTTATTAATATACTTAGAGTAATACGCCCCTTCTTGGCCTTCAAATGAACACCAGTATTCTTGAGCTGCTTTCTCTGCAGAAATCTCGCCGCGAGCAATGTCGGCGTTAATTGAGTCTATGGAGATGTGTTGCGTATCATCAACAGTCTGTACATAGGTAAACCATTCTTTTGGAGAATTCTTCGCCATCGTATAGAAATCATAAAAATGATTCTTACCAGAAGGAGTAGATAGAATAATAATAGATCCTCCCGATTCTCGTATAATAGGTAGGGCACCAAGCGTATAGGCATCCGGATCTGCAAACGCAAACTCAGAAAATACTATCATCTTCGCATTACGCCCTCTGAGAGCTGAATCATAAGCATTACTGCCTGAAAGCTTAATAATAGAGCCATTAATAAGATGAACTTGCATCTGTTGTTGATTGATACGCGAAGTCAGTTCGCGAGGAATGTAGTCCAAAAAGCGATCACCATTCGATGTCATAGCATCCCATATAACACCACGAGCATCCTGATAATAGGGCAGGCAATAGATGTAAGTGCCTACAGAACGAATAGCAGCGCGAATCATAAGTATCCATGCAAGCAGATCCTTACCTGAACGACGAGGCATCAAACAGAAGATCTTACGGTATTTGCCACCTTCTGATTCTAGTGCATTGCAGATCGGAAGTTGATATGCTCTTGGAATAAATTTATTGACGTGGATGATATTAGATTGGGTCTCGCTCTCCATTATTTATTTCCTTTTTCTTTGCTTCGGGGAACTTCTCCAATACTACTATCCTAGTTTCATTGCTGAGTACATTCTGCTGTTGTTCTTTCTCCCACTTATAGTGGATCTTATACATAGGGTCATACATAGCAAGCGTACGCATTACTACCATAGCATTGAGCTTGCCGGTAAGGGCACCTATCTCGCGGCGATTGGCGAGGCGTTGAAGCACAATATCTATTGCTTCAGCAAGAGGAGCATAGCGAGTTCTCCAACCATGCCAACTACCATGCGATATGAACCGATCGGCCATAAATTGAGTTATACGAAATGAATCTTCTTTAGTTGACCATTCGAGCATATCTTTGATGATATCATCGAGTACTGAATTCTGGATCTCTTTAGGATTATAAATAAATCGAGTCCAAGGTATCTCTTCTTTAACTTCCTTTTTCTTGCGTGCCATTACTTACTCTTTGATGTGATTTTGTGCTTTTCGCATCTATATGCATTGTCTATAAGCTTTTCTAACCTATCAAATTCTTGTATAGTTTTTTTCATATCAGACGTGTAAATAGATTCTTGTTCTTTTTTCAGATCGATAGATTGTTTTTTATTTCTTTCCATGGGCATCCTTCCTAAAGTTATCTAATCTTTCAATAGAATTCTTATGATAAATAGGATCTTTTTCTATGCAAATGAAGTTTCTGCCAGATTTTACCGCTGCTATTGCTGTAGAGCCAGAACCACTTACCGGATCCAATATAATATCCCCTTCAAGGGAATAACTTTTAATAAGATGCTCAACAAGCGCTACAGGTTTCTGAGAACTGTGTATTGATTTACCGTAATCTCGAGAGAACTTTATCACCGATCTTGGATAACGATCTCCTTTATTATCTATAGGAATACGCAAGGTTCGATCTGAAAGATGGGAAAATTTTGAACTTACTTTTATTTGATAGGGTTTTTTCCCCTGTGCTTTTTGGGGATAGTAGCAAGGTGACTCTTTTCCAAAAACAAGGATATGCTCATGAACAATAAATGGCATCTTTTTAACCAAAAAAGGATTAGAACCATTGTCCTTCTCCCATATCCATTCATGCCTGAACCATTTCGATTTACTCTGTATTAATTCAGATGAAAAGGGTTGCGTGGCCGTAAAAACAATAGCTGTTTTTGGTTTAATGATACGCTCTATCTCTTTCCATAATAGATTCAAATCAATTTTTTTATCCCAATGATTCTCTGTAATACCATAAGGCAAATCGAGAAAGACCATAGATATAGATTTTTCCTCTATTTGCTTCATTGTTTCAAGACAACATCCTTGGTGGATATTATTTATCATTACTCTCCCATATTACTATCTCTGTTCTAGGTTCTAGTGAGTATATCTTCTTAGAAGATGAATACCAAACAAGAGAATCATCCTCAAAGACAATACCTTTAAGACAATCCAATATAAGCTTCTCTAGATTATCTTTATCAGGTCGTGATATATGTGGCTGATCAATAAGTTCTTGTCGTTTGATCTTACTCAAAGAAGAACCAATAGGCATAAAGAAAATAATCGAGAGTCTTATTGGTCCAGTGAGAATCTTAAGACCAATTGATTGACACATAATCTCATAACGAAGAGCATTCTTATGCAGAGCTCTAGGATCATAAAAACGACCCTTAGACGAACGAACTTCCTTCTTTGGTAGTGGGATACCAGAAAGTATAATAATGCGCTTCAAAATGGTTCGTCATTCATAGTTATTCTAAAATCAAGCAAGCCAACAGTACATGTAAGTTTATCATCAAGATAATGTTGGATGAGACAGGTAGCATAATTCTGCTTCTGATTCTCTTTGGGGAAGAATCGTAACTTGAAAATTGATCCTATCTCACCTGGTTCTGGCTTATAATGTTCAGTATCTTTAGAAATGAACTCCTTAAAGTCAACAATCATTATAGCTATCTGCGGATTGACGAATACTTTATATCTAGAACGATGTTTATTCTTTTTGCATTCATTCCTATCCCAATTTGCATCATGTTCAGTAATAGCTTTCTGAAAAGCATGCAATCTACCAATCATATCAGTAGGTTTCTCAATGATTATTGGTGGCGCAATACATTCTACTGCTTTCATTATTTACTCCTAATCTCGCATCTCATGTAACCAAAATGGCTTCTTTATATCATCACCAAAGAGCCTTCTGAAGTTTGCTCCTGCTTCGCTATTTTGCCAATCAGTAAATTGATTTGTTTCCTCAACTATCTGATCCAGTGTTCTTTGGGGACGTGGTCCATAGTTCTCTTGTATCTGTTTTCGCGGCGCAATCTCCTTTTTTGCCGGAACCACCGTCAGGAAGTTGGGATTTGCCGGCATAGTATATTTTTTGGCCAACTCTTCTGTCTTAGCATAATCGATAGGCAATTTGTTATCGACCGAATAGCCCAGACACAAAGCATAAAACGACTTAAAGGGATCCGCAGAAATCGGGGCGTAACGCAGTTGTTTATCAGCATATGCTATAGCATTACTCGCAAAGCATGAAAGCTTGATGCGCCCCCAACTGCTTAACTTCAGCGATTCTATTGCCATAATCGAAGGACTTATTGGGTTGAACGGTGCTACAGTGTTAGGGCTTTGAACCGGTTGTGTCATAGCAGGTCTTTCCCATTATTGGTAGTTGGTTCTTTCCATGAAGCGAATCTCGCCTTCAAGGCTAGTAAGGTTGGATGATTGGGATCGATTTCAGAGTGATTATCTTTTTTGATAGGCGTTGGCGTGTTTCCAACTGATAGGAATGCTCCAATTTTTCTAAATCCTGTCGGAGGTACTGGATTCTTCGACGTTACATTATCATTAGATAAACAATATCTTTCTTTATTCCTAATATATTCATTCGATTGTGTGACTTGCCTTTGCATGAGGGATCTAGATATACTTCCCATCATTGCTGAACGAGTAGGACAGAGCAATATAAAGAATGAGAAAACAGCAGGCATAAGTCGAGCTAATAACGTACGTATTTTGTCAGTTTTAACAAAATCACCAAGACGATACGTATTAGTTCTCATATGACGATAATGGGAATAAATAAGACCATCTTCATGGAACTTGCCAAGAGCTCTATTAACTACTTCTCTACAGTATCCTGTCTTGCGAGCTATGGTAGATTGACTCATCCATAGTTCAGGAAGACGATACGAATTGTTAATGATATACAGGAGTACATCTCTCTCTGAAGGCTTTAAATGACTGAAATAATGATCAGGATAATCTGATACAGACTGAATCGGAATCAGTTTTCTTGAATTTGCTTCTTGACGTGTTTCCCAGATTCTTGTACGCTTATTTGAAATCAAATTAAACCTCCCTTTGGAGCGTTTTTCCTTCTTTAATAATGCGCGTCGCCAAACACATACATTATTAAAGAGCAATTCAAAAAGTAGATGTCATAATAAAGCAAATTCGATCTTCATCTTCCAAGATGAATGTTAACTCCAGCAGTCGGGAATTAAAACCCCGGCTGTGGTTTTAACGTCTTTGAGATATTTCGAACTTGTATCTTCAGTTAATCGAAGATGTTGATGAGAATATCGTAGTAATAATAACTTTGCAAATGTAATCTTTGAAAGAATGTCATAGGGCTTATGTTGGGGCGGCATTTCAATATAATACTAGCTTCTACCTAGTGTTATTAAGGAGTGATAAAAAACTACGCAATCAATCTAGGACTATACTATTCTTTCAGGATTGCACTAAAGAAATGAATGGGGCCATCTATGGAGATGCCGCGCTTAATAAGCAGCCCGTTGAAGAGGCGATTAATCAAATATCTTCGCAGGCACCATGCGGCCTCATCAAATCTACTTGAAATAAAATATGTGGAGAGGTGGCAGAGTGGTCGATTGCGGCGGTCTTGAAAACCGTTGTACCTAGCGTACCGTGAGTTCGAATCTCACCATCTCCTTATGGAAGCTTGGCTGAGTGGCCTAAAGCGCGCGTTTGCTAAATGCGTTAGGGTAATACCTACGAAGGTTCGAATCCTTCAGCTTCCACCAAATCTAAATGCTTGAGTAGCTCAGTTGGTAGAGCGCTTGTTTGAAGAACAAGGGGCGGCTGGTTCGATTCCAGCCTCAAGCAATCTTATCTAACATATATCTAGACATATATATAATCTATGGTACTCTATGGGTAATTAACAATTCAACCCGTAAAGGATGCCCATGGAAGAAATATTATTAGTGTTGCCGGATCTTTATGAAGATCATAAGATTCGAGATCAAAAATGGATAGAGATTGCTGAGAATTGTTTCAAGATACAACAGGTTCGTAAACACTATGAAACGCTTGAAAGGAGAGCTTTTGAACACCTCAAAGAAATATCTGAGGGGTTGTCTTCTAAGGGTGGCAGATTTGTCTATACATGTACCTTCCGTAAGGGTTCTGTAGATTATGCTAAGATACCTGAACTCAAGAGTATAAATCTTGAGCTCTACAGAAAACAAGATACACAAGCTTGGTACTTTAAGACGATAGGATAATATGTCTTGTCCTTGGAATGATTACTTACAATATCTTGCAGAGTCTGCAGAAGAACAATATGAGTACGAACAATCAATAGATCTTTGCGATATATGCCATAATGGTAAGGTTTACCAATACTGTGTTATTCAAGATAAAAACTTTTGCCAACCTTGCGCAGATAGAGGAGAAGCATAATGTCTATAAACAAAATCAATCACTGTGATAGTCTTCTTGAATGTGCGTTAAAGATCGCTGAATTTGCCCGGAGCGTGAAGGAAGATGTTATCTCGGGTGCCAATACTCCGGACGAAGAAACGTTCCGCTTAATGAGAAAAGAAGCCATTAATCTACAGAGAATGTTAATCCATACTGAAGAGGCATTGAAACAATGAATAAATCAGAACAATTAGATCAACTCTTTACTGCATTATCTAAAGCACAAGGCGAGATAGAGATAGCAGGACGCAAAGCAGCAAATCCTTTCTTTAAGAGTAACTATGCTGATTTAGCTGAGATTGTACGCGTATCTAGGCCTCATCTCGTTAAGAATGGTTTATGTGTAAGCCAATGGATGGCTGGTGGGAACTTCTATACTATGTTAGGGCATACAAGTGGCCAATGGATCCAAAGTGAGCTTCCAATATCTCCTGCAAAGACCGATGTTCAGAGTCTTGGTTCTTATATCAGTTATCTTCGTCGTTACTCGTATAGTGCCCTTATTGGCGTTGTGGATGGTGAATGCGACGATGACGGAGAAAGCCAAATGGATCGTAACGCACAACAGCCTCCAAAAGTGCACGATAGTAATCTAGTATCTAAAGATCAGTACACTATCCTTGATAAAGAGATGAAGAAGCTCCCTCAAGTTGAGCAAGACTTCCTCATGGAGAAGATCAGAGAAAAGCTGAAAGTATCTCATCTCTCTTATTTACCACATACCTATTTCGAGAGTACGCTTGGTCGAATTCGTGAGACACAGAAAACACTTGGAGTCTAAAGGAGACTAGATGTACGATGTTGATAGATATGTAGCGCCAACCAATCTTGATTATGCTCCTTATGGATCCTTATGGACCTATAAAGCTGATATACGAGATATCCTATTCATACAAATGGGCAAAGAAGAGATTGATTGGCATCCTATAGGATATTTACTTACTGCTATCTATAAAGATCGTATATATGACTCTAAGTTCAAAGAAGAATGCCTTAAAGAATATGAAAAGACCTTATTAAAACACCCTTGATTGGGTGATTAGGCAAGACCCACCATACATTCTGCGTGGTTGCGGGAATGTATGGTGGTGATAAAACAAAATCTCCCGATACCTCACGGCAGCGGGAGAACTAGAAAGAGTAAGTAATGATGGTCTTAGCGAGCTTCGAGTTGTTCTATGCGAGCTCGTAACTTTTTTATCTCATTAAGTAGTAATACTGGCAGCTCGTGATATCGAACTGTTTCAGGTAATCCCTTGGTTGACTCAGAATCACTGTATACAACCAACTCAGGCATAACTTCATGTACCTCTTCGGCTATTAACCCTACCGAGAGTGTTTTCATTGGATCTGATTTGAAATAGAACGTTTTTGGTTCTAAATCATAGATCCTGGTAGATAGATCTGCCATTGGTTTAATATTATTCTTAAAGCGCTTAGATGAAGAAGTAGTACCAAGTTGACCCGCAGAATCTATAAGTACCGCTACAGCATTATTGTTGACAGTAGTAGTACCACGAATACCAGCGATAAATGTAGCATTCTGTTGTCCTGCACCACTACCAGATACACCAATTCTTAGAGCATTACTTTCACTATTTATTCCAGGATTACCTAATAAGATATTATTGCTTTCAGAAGAAGTATAAGCACAAGCAGCACTATATAAAATAATATTGTTATTTCCTGTAGTAATCCCTGCAGAAGCATTAGCATTACAACCTGCTACAACACCAATTAAAGTATTATTTATACCAGTTGTAATTTGTCTTCCAGAGAAAGCTCCAACAGCAGTATTATTTCCTTGAGAACTACCACCAGAACCAGATGCAGTAAAATTAGTAAGAGATTGAGCTCCAACAGCAGTATTAGCACTACCATTAGCAATATTTGTACCTGCTAATGACATCAAAGCATTAAATCCTACAGCAGTACAACTTTGAGAAAAGCTTGTGTTAAAAGCAGTATTACCTGCACCTACTCCAACAAATGCATTATTTACCCCATAATTACTATAGCAAGCGGCGATATCAGTATACGCTACTTGACCAGCACCAACACCATATTGACCTATACGTAAATGATTTGATTCTCCATTAACTCCACCATTTTCTATAAGAATATTATTACTCTCACTAGAAGTATAAGCACAATCTAGATTTCCTAAAATAACATTATTTATACCAGTAGTTATACCTACACTAAATGATGATCCAGTACCAGACTGATTACCAATTAAAGTATTAGCACTGCCCGTCGTAAGATAACCACCAGACCCAGTACCAACGCAAGTATTACTTCCTACTACATTAGGTGCAGCTGATGAAGTAAAATTTAAAAGCGATTGGGCTCCAATAGCGACATTATTAGATCCAGTTTTTAGACCAACAGAACCAGTTAAAGCATTAAGGGCTTGATATCCTACTGCAACGTTACCTATTGCATTAGCGACAGTAAAAGTAAGATTAGCTGTTTGTTCACCAACAAAAGTATTAGCAGTTCCATAATTATTATATGTAGCTGCTATATAACTCTTATTAATTTGTTGTGTTCCAGTACCATAAGTACCAATACGTAACGTATTAGATTCGCCAATTACTCCAGCATTAACTAGCAAGATATTATTGGATTCACTTGAAGTATAAGCACCCATTCCTAAAGAAATGATAGCGTTATTATTACCTGTAGTTAAACCAGTAGAAACGGTTGCAGATCCCGCTCCAGATCCAAGAAAAAGATTATTATATCCTGTAGTTAAGGCGACGCCAGATAATGCGCCTACAGCAGTATTATTGGCTATAATAGTTATAGGAGCAGAGGTAAAACTGGTTAATGAAAATGCACCTATAGCAACATTATTGTTACCACATCCTACACCGGATACACCACTTAAAGCACTTAAAGCACCATAACCAATTCCAACGTTATCTTCGGCATTAGCAATGGTTAATGTAGTATTACTTGCACCACCTAGGAAAGTATTTTGTGTTCCATAGTTAGTTACAAAAGCCAGATTGCCTAACCTTATTTGTCCTGATGTACCAGCATGATTAGTATTAGTTAGATTAATATTACCTGAAGATATCGTAAGATCACCAGTAGTAAGAGTAATAGCAGGCGATCCAGTAATAGGGGTTATATCTCCAAGAGTAATAGCATTATCAATAGCAACTACAAGAATATTGGTAGCGCCTCCTGTATTAATACCATGAGAACCATTAACATGAAGAATTCCACCTATAGGTATTGCAGTTCCAATATCAGCAACAAATTCATCCGGTAGAGATCCAGATGGTGTAATAGTCAACGTATGTGTAGCAGCATCACCTACTACAGAGATACTTCCTGTACCAACAAAATTAATATTTCCAGCAGTAGGTGCAATAGCACCACCACTATTACCAGTAAGAGTCTCTATAGCACCAGTACTGACAAGAGATAAAGTAATAGTATGTGTAGCAGGATCACCTACACCTGTAATAGTTGTACCATCGCCTACGATATTTATATTTCCTAAAAGAGGTGATACTGCACCACCTGTATTACTCGTAAGTGTTTCAGCAATCATTGATCCATTTGGAGTAATAGTTACTGTATTTCCAGATCCTGAGGTAAGTATGCCAGAAGATCCAAAGATATTAAGAATTCCTCCTACAGGAATAGCAGTTCCACTATTAGTAGGAAAATTATCTGCTGCACCAGCATTCAATGATGCCCATACTGCTATACCTTCAGAAAGACTCGTCAGAACAAATAAACCAGTCGTAACTGTATTAAGCCAGAAGTCATTAAGGCTCACATTCATGGAATCATTGGGAGTGGGATCTCGTCGCTGTTGTATCGTATTAGGAGGATACTGCGCATTAACGCCGACGGCACTTAGAGGATTTTGGCCTGAAATCATGGTTACTCCTTAGGCGACTAAATAGCCACTGAATGTTGTTCTTGGGTCACCCGAAGCGCCATATATACCAACAATTTTTGCTCCTCCACCCAC
>Ga0181530_10001038_pt1 | contig 35319 bp, 23 predicted proteins | sample PEATcosm2014_Bin_42_FD_119769 | JGI IMG/M metagenome (GOLD analysis project Ga0181530, IMG submission 119769) | Peatland microbial communities from MTU Mesocosm Facility, Houghton, MI, USA - PEATcosm2014_Bin10_60_metaG | ecosystem: Environmental > Terrestrial > Soil > Wetlands > Peat | place...
ATGGGAGGCGCTTTCCCATCGCTTGGCAATGACAGCGACCAGACGAACGGGATCACTCCGATTACTCAGCTGGATGGCACCGGTCTGATTTATGGAACCAGCACGAAACTGCCCTATACGGTGAAGTCCAACGGTTTCAATCCGGCCAACTACAATGGCGAGGGCGTCAGTTATTCTGCATACCACACACCGATACCCAAAATCTATCAATGGAACTTTGCCCTTCAGCGCGAACTCATGCCGAATCTCGTGGTCGAGCTTGGCTACGTGGCAAGCCACGGCTACGGTCTCAGCTACCCAACCGACCTCAACGCGGTGCCGCAGAGCCATTTTTCGTCGAACGATTCCCAATACCGTCCGTACCCGGTCTATCAGGGCATTGGCGGCAGCAGCAATAATGCCGTATCCAACTACAACTCCTTGCAGACGTCCGTCACCAAGCGCATGAGCAACGGCGTGAGCCTCAACTTCAACTATGTCTGGTCGCACATGCTCGATAGCCAGGATTCATCAGGCTGGGGGAGCCGCGCAGGTCCGCAAAACTGGCAGATTGCGAACGATCCAGCGGCAAACTACAGCAACTCCAACTTCGATATTCGCAATGCCTTCAAGGGCTACGCGATCTATCAACTGCCCTTCGGCAAAGGAAGGCGCTTCCTGAACAACAACATGCTGGCGGACGAAGTGATTGGTGGATGGCAGGTTTCCGGTACGCTCTACCTGTCAACAGGCACTCCGTACTCGGTGTTTGGGACTCAAAACACGTATCAGTTGGCGGGGTCGTCATTCCCGAACTGGGTGCCTGGAGTCAATCCAAAACCAGCGAACCGGTCCGCAAAATGCGAAGCAGGCTCCGGCCCTCAGACCGGCTGCCTCAACGAGTGGTTCAATCCTGCTGCCTTCTCGCAGCCGGCAAACGGAACCTTCGGCGATGTCAGGAGAAACATCCTGTACGGGCCGGGAACCAACACCGTGAATCTCTCTATGTTCAAGGATTTCTCGCTTCCCTGGGAGGGGATCAAGCTCAAGCTCAGTTGCGCCGCCACCAATGCATTCAACCATCCGTCCTTCGGAAATCCCGGTGGAGGCTTGCAGGGCTCCGCCGGTGTGGGTCAGCCGTACAGTTGGTACACCACCTCATCGAGCGGGCAACAAGTTGGCACGCAACAGATCACCGGGCTCAACGTTTACGGGCGCTCCGGTGAAGTGCAGCTTCGCGTGGACTTCTGATCCTGGTCGATTTCTGGCCCTGGGGAGACAGCAGCATTGCCTGCCGTCTCCCCTGTTTTTTTGTGAATCGCTCGGGCCAGCCATTTTCTATATCATGAGGTGTCATGAGCATGCAGAGAGCCATCGCGCTCGCCGGGATCGGCCTGCTTCTGAGCCCTGCTTTGTGTTTCGCGCAAGCTGCCAATGACCAGCAATCGCAGATTGAAGAGCACAGCCGAAAGGCTCAGGAGTACCTGCGCGAGAAGCAACCCCGCCTTGCTATACCGGAACTTCAAGCGTTGACGGCGCTCGACCCGGATAATGTGGAGGCGCAAGGGGACCTGGGTGTGCTCTTGTTCTTTCAAGGCAGCCCCACCGAGGCGATTCCCCACTTTCGCGCCGCGCTTGAGCGCCAGCCCGGCCTGGCGAAGATTCAAGGCTTGCTGGGAATGGCCGAGAGCCGCACGTTGGACTTTGCCGATGCGCGCAAGGATATGGAAGCCGCCTTCCCTTCGCTCCAGGACCCGCGCTTTCAGGTGCAACTTGGTCTGGAGCTTGTCGGCCTCTATACGCAAAGCGGCGATCTGGACAAGGCCGCGGCCGTCCTCGCGCAGTTGCGGAAGGCAGACCCCGATGACGCGGAGGTGCTGTATGCCGCCTACCGCACCTATTCCGATCTCTCGGGCGAGTCGATGCTCTCGCTGTCGCTGGCCGCGCCGGACTCCGCGCAAATGCATCAGTTGCTGGCCCACGAAGAGACCAGGCAGGGAAACACCAACGGCGCCATCGCGCAGTATCGCAAGGCGATTGCCATCGACCCGCATCTGCCGGGTGTTCATTTCGAATTGGCCGAACTGCTGCGTACCTCAATGGACGAGACAGTAAAGAAAGAGGCCGAACAGGAAACTGCGCCTTTTGGTCGCAATCCTGGCTGAAGCTTTCAAAAACCATTGCGCCGTGTTCTCCTCCGAGACGTTCATAATCATCTTCGTTCCGGGCGCGGACGAGACCTCGTCCGCGAACGCCTGGCTCACGCGCTGCAACTGGGGCATGCTCTGGAAGGAGAAGAGGAACGAAACCCGCGCGCCACGCGCAGTTTGGAGAACCTGCGTAAACCCCGGATAAGCGAAGGGGGCGAACTCGTCCAGGATCACCGAAAGCACAGGCTCGTCGGCATCCCGGTCGCCGGCTGGCTGCGCGTAGCGCTTGCCCACCATCAACTGGATGTTCTGGAGCAGGATCTTTCCCAACGCTTCGACCGCGCGCTGATTGCGATTGGCGTTGAGGAAGACGAACAGGATGAGATCATGCAAGAGAACGTCGTCGAGCGTCAGCAAGTCCTGGTAGGAGCCGGTCACGATCGATAACTCATCCTCCAAGGAGCTCAACAGCTCATTCAAAAGCCCCCGAATCTTCTCGACACGCTCGCGGTCCGAGAGTGAGCTTAAGCCACTCGAAGTGGGAGTGCAAGTACCACGTTGTTTTTATTCCGAAATGTCGGCGCAAAGTGCTGTATGGAAATGTGCGCAGGCATTTGGGCGAGGCGTTCCGAAAGCTGGCCGAGCAGAAAGAGTGCCGGATCGAGGAAGGGCATCTTCTGGCCGACCATGTACACATGATGATCTCGATTCCGCCGAAGCATTCCGTGTCGTCGGTAGTGGGGTTCTTCAAGGGCAAGAGCGCGATTCACCTGGCGCGGGTGTGTGGGGAGCAGAAGCAGAATTATGCCGGGCAGAGCTTTTGGGCATGGGGATATTTCGTGTCAACGGTGGCTCGCGATGAGGTCACGATTCGGGACTACATCCGCAATCAGGAGCAGGAAGACAAACCGATCGACCAACTGATCATGTGACGATAACCTGCCACCGACAAGGTGGCCCAAACCAACCGGGGCCGCGTTAGCGACCCCGCTCAAGTCGCTTTGAGCGCTCACACAATGAAGCCCCCGGCTCTGCCGGGGGTAATCTCACTGTTGGATTTCCACAAGTGACAGTCTGTCAGTGATTAGCTCAATTCTCCATAATCAAGCCAAACTGAGGTCTGTACCCGAATCTGTACCCGAAAATCGAATCGACTTTCGACTCCGAGGACGCCGACCTGAGGTGGATTGTCGAGTCTCTCCAGTGAACTGAGATCCATCCGATAGATGATTGACCACCGTCGTGCCGCACTAACAATCCAACTGGTACAAAAGACCGGGCAGACCAGGCTTCAATGACCGATGGCTGGGCATTGGGGCACTGCGGCGATTGGCAGATTGACAGGCAACGGAAGTGCAAGTGCCGCGGTGGATGAGGATGAATCACCTCCTGCTTTGGTCCGCAGCGCACGGAACTCCTCGATCTCGTGACGGGATCGCTCCTGCTCGCCAGTGCGGCGATAGAGCTGTGCCAGACGGTAGTGTGCCTGGGCATCGGCAGGATCGAGTTTCAGGCCGGCGAGGAATTCCTCGGTTGCGGCGCGGAGATCGCCGGCGTCCGCCAGATTGTCGCCAAGCAAGAAATGTGCGCGGGCCATGCGGGGATTCAAAGCGAGGGCGCGCTGGAGCTGACGAGTGGTTTCTTGGCGCGTCTCCTGTTCCGGCTCGGTCGAGTTCCGACGGGAGAGGGTGAGCGCGTAGGTGAAGTGTGCCTCGGCATCGTCAGGGTGCGCAACTAGATAGGCGACGACCCTGCGGCGAAGATCGGCCTGGGTGGGAGCGGGCAGATCGGCGAGTTCGGAGAGAAGGGAGAGCGGGGCCAGGTCGTTGGAGTCCGCGTCGGAAGCGCGGAGCAGGGCCGTGACAGCCGCGTCCTTGTGCTCGAGAATATGCTCGGCGATGCCGAGGCCGAGCAGCAGACGGGCGGACTCGGGGTGGGCGGCGGCGGCTGAGGCAAAGAGCGAGCGCGCCTTGGCGTTGGCGCCGAGATGGATGAGACCGATGCCGCAGCTGTATTGACTGGGGGCAGAGGAGTCGGCGGCGGCAGCTCTCTCGTAGAGAGCGGTGGCCTTGTCCGGTTGTCCGCTCGCTTCGTCGGCGAGGGCGAGCAGGCGAAGCAGCGTTGCGTCGGCGCCGCTGCCGGCGACGAGCGGCTCCAGCAGAACAGCGGCATCCGAGGCTCTCTTCGCACCGATGAACGCAAGAGCGAGATCGATGGTGTTGGCGCGATCGCCGGGCGTGGCAGCGCGCGCGGCTTCGAGAGAGCGAATCGCCTGGGCGTAATCGCCGTGACCGAGATAAAAGGCGCCGAGGGCGTGATTGGCGGCGGCGTCGCGCGGCGCCTGCTGAACGGCGTTGCGCAGAGCGGGCTCCAGTGCACAGCCTGCGTTGGCCGCCGGGGATGCGAGCGCAGCGAAGAGAGAGGTATCGAGCTCTTCCGCGCGCGAGCGGACACGCGCCGTCTCCTCGCTGCTCAAACCGGTGGAGTAGCCGCTGGGCGCGATGGAGCCGCGCACGCCCGCGGGGCTAAAGACGAGCGGCGAAGGCTCGGCTTCAGCGGCGGGCTGTGTTGGCTGGCCCGGGCCGGAGGTTCCGGCGTCCATCGGAGACAGCGTGAGGTTGACGGACGCGGAAGCAGCGCCGAGAATCACAAGTCTCGATGCGGAGTCGCGGAAGCCTGGAGCGTTGGCGCTCAGCTTGTAGGCCCCGAGCGGCAGGCCGGAGAAGGTGTAACTGCCTTGCGTGCCGGTCATAGTGCGGTGGAGTTCGATGCCGGATTCGTTGGAGCGCACCACTACCTGAGCGCCTGCGACGGCCGCGCCCGCGGACGAGGAGACCTGTCCGGAGATCTGTGCGGTGTTTGCGGCCTGCGCGAGCAGGTGGCGCGGCGCGAGCGTGCAGCAGGCGAAAAGCAGAACGCAACGAAGCCAGCGTCGGGCGCGGATGAGGAATCGATTCATCGCCGGCTGTCGACCTCCTTGAGTGCTTCGCGCACATCGTCGTTGTCGGGCTGGCGGCGAAGGAAATCAGCGAGCACGTCATGCGCCTTGCTGATATTGCCGGCGGAAAGGTAGAGAACCGCCATGTTGAGAAAGGCGCGATCGAAAGAGGGCGCAAGCCGTGCACATTGCTCGAACTGACGCATGGCGCGTTCGGACTCACCCCTCTGCATCAGCACAACGCCTAAACCGTTGAGCATTTCAGCGTTGCCGGGCTCGAGTTCGACGGCTTTTTCAAACTCGGTGCGTGCTCGATCGAGGTCCTTCTCTTCCACCCACAACATGCCGAGGCCCTTGTGCAGTTCGGCAGAGTGGGGATCGATTTCAATGGCTTTGACGAGCAGATCGCGGGCCTGCTGCGGCTTGCCCTGAAAGCTCAGGAGCTTGACCATGTTCTGGAGGGCGAGCAAGTGCGCAGGCTGGCGGTCGAGGGCACGTTCGAAGTCGCGCTGCGCCTGGGCGTAGTCGCCCTGCTGTCCCATGACGACGCCCAGGTTGTTCCAGGCGTCGGCATTGGCGGGATCGAGTTCGACGGCCTTCTCCAGATGGGTGCGCGCCTCGTTGAACTGGCCCTTGTTGAGGCAGATGAGGCCGAGATTGTAGTAGGCGGCGGGATTGGTGGAACTGCGCTCGATCGACTGCTCGAAAGCGGCGCGCGCCTCGTCGAAGTACTCATGCTGGAGGTAAGCAACGCCGTAGGTGAAGTAGTTGTGGTGCAGCTCGGAGCGATAGTAGTGGCCCGGGAATGGCAGCGCGCGCTTGAGGCGTTCCTCGGCGTTGCGCGGGATGCGGCCGGCATCGCCGGCCAGCTCCGCGACGCTCTGTGCGCCCTCGTAGATGCGGACAACCTTGCCGCTTTCGAGCAGAAAGGCCGAGGGCAGAACGATGTCGCGCCGGCGGTCGAAGAGGTAGCGGTGGAAGAGACTGAAGACTTGCGAAGCGCGCTCGTCGGCAAGCAGCAGAGGGAAGGAGAGATGTGCGGGAATCTGGCCGCGGCCCTTCTGGGCGTTGACGGCGATGGCCGTGACAGCGATGCCCACTTTCTTCAACTCGGCCTGGCCGCGTTCGAGTTCGAGCAGGAACTGCGCGCTGGCGCCGCAATCGGGCGCGGCGAATGCAAGCAGTTGAATGCGGCTGGAGGCGTTGACGAGTGAGCGGTGATTGCCATCGAGGTCGAGAAGCGCGGGATCGGGTGGCAGGATGGGATCGATCATCCAGACGCCTTGCATGGCGCTGGATTCGTCGGACGTGGCAGTCTCGGCAGATGGGTACGGATGGGGTGCGGCAAAGGGCGTGGCGCGGAATTCCGCGGAGTCCTCAACCACTTCAATGCGGTGGTTGAATGGCAGAGATGCAAAAACCTGGCGCGTGCCGCTGGGCCAGAGAATGGTGGCGCGGAGGGAGCCGGCATCTTCACCGAGACCGAAGTGCACGGCTTTGGTGTTCTGTGAAAGAAAGCCGGAGCCGGCACGCAGCGTACGGAACTGACGCCCATGCGCGGTCTCAAGCTCGATGACTGCGCCAATGGCGTCGCGGTTGCTCTTGGCGCCGCGCAGCACAAAGAGGATCGATGCGCCGAGCGGGCTCATGCGATTTTGGTAGATGCGGATCTGCGGCGCGGTGCGGTTCTTGAGCACGATCTCAAGGCGGCCGTCGCCATCCAGATCGGTAAGTGCGAAAGAGCGGCTATCCTCGATGCAGTCGATGCCAAGCAGGGCGGCTGCTTCCGCAAACGTCGCGTTGCGATTGTTGAGGAAGAAGTTGTTGCGCTGGTAACCGCTCCAGGAATAGCCGGAGCGGATGAACTCGTTGATCGCGCTCCAGCCGTCGGCGTATGCCTTTGTGTGGCCGCCGGCATCGAGCGAGCGCGCGGCAATGTGGCGCCAGTAGAAGCTTGAGAGGTCGTCCCGGACTTCGCCGGAGACAAAGCCATCGGCGACGTAGACGTCTGGATAGCCGTCGTGATCGAAGTCCCAGGCCTCGCTGCCCCAGTTCCAGCCGCCAAAGCGCGTGCCAGACTCCTCGGTGACATCGAGGAAGCTTCCGGATGCGCCTTGGTTGTGGAGCAGAGTATTGCCCATGGCACCCTGGCGGAAGACCTTACGTACGGGTTCAGGCGCGGAAGGCAAGAACTGCGGCTGCGCGGTGACGCGGCGTCCGGCCGACTCCCACATATTGACGACGTAGGCGTCTTCATAGCCGTCGTTGTCATAGTCGAACCAGGTCATGCTCATGCCCTCGCCGGGGTCCTCGATGCCGGCCTGGGCGCTGACGTCGGTAAAAGTGCCGTTGCGGTTGTTGCGGTAGAGAACCTTGCGACCGAAGTCGTTGACGACGTAGAGATCGGTCCAGCCGTCCCGGTCGTAGTCGTTCCAGACTGCGCCAAAGCTGAAGCGGTTGTTGCTCACGTCCATGCCGGACGGAATGGTGACGTCTTCAAAGTTGTGGCTGCCGCGATTGCGCAGCAGGAAGTTAGGTGGGCCGTTCTGCGCGTCGTAGTAGGGGTTGGGGTACTCGTAGTCGCTGAGGCCCTGATAGAAGCTGTAGGTGCAGAAGTACACGTCCAGCAGGCCGTCCCGGTCGTAGTCAGCCACCGAGGCGCCGGTAAAGGTCCCCTGCGGCGGGCGGGCGAACTGGAAGGCATCGGGCTTGAGCTCGAAAGTACCATTGCCGCGATTGGCGAAGAGGAGCGGGCCGCTGGTGCGCACTACGATCAGGTCCTGACGCCCGGAGTTGGTGAGGTCCGCGAAGATGGCGCATGACGTGCCGTCGAGCACGCCGACACCGGCTTGCTCGGTCACATCGACGAAGGTGCCGTCCCCGCGGTTCTTGTAAAGGCGGTTGGGCAGCCCCGCGGGCTGGCAGACGTAGATGTCGTCGAGACCGTCGCCGTCGAAGTCACCGACCGAAATGCCGTTGTTGCCATAGAGGTCGATTCCGCTTGCGCCGTCGAGCACTGTGCGCCAGTGATCGATGCCGAACAGCATCTGCTTGCGGTACGAGGTGTTCTGGCCCAGGACGGCGGGGGTAACGTCGACAAATCCCAGACCGGTCAGCCGGGCGCGCGTCTCGGGCTCGGCGGTCCAGGAGAGAATCGACCAGTTGCCGCCTTGATTCAGCCGCCAGCGCACCGTCCACTCACCGGTCCGCTGTTCGCGGCGGTTCGCGTCGAGGCGGCCGGCAAAATCATAGTGCACATGCGTGCGGAGCTCCAGCGGCGATTCAGAGAGGATCTCGATCATGTCGATCTCAACCTCGGCAAGGTCGAGATGGGTCCAGGCGGCGAGATAGCGTTCAAGCGATGCGAGGAAGGAATCGCGGGCCACCGTGGTGGCGGGCGGAAAGGTTGCCGTCCCGGATTCGAGCGGGGAATTGGCGCGTAGCGTTCGCAGTGCCGGTTGGTCGAGCGGAGAGGCTTCGAGAGTCTCGGCGAGCCACTCGCGCATGGAGTGGTGCGGATCGCGTGCGCCTGCGCGGAGGCTCTCAGCCCAGGCAATGAGGCCCTGCTCGATGTCCACGGCGTATTTCTCAGCGATGAACTCATCGGAGCCGGGACGAATCTGCTGAAGGAAGGGCTCGAGGAATGGCGCATAGCCGGAACCTGTGTGCACCAGGCAGGGCGAGGCAGGCGAGGCAGCCGGTGCGGCGAAAAGGGTGCGCGGAAAGTGGCAGGCCCAGAACGCGCCGGCAAGGCTGGTTGTCTTGACAAAGCTGCGACGCGAGAACCGCACGAACTCCTCCTGTCAGCCCCTCCAACGGGGAGGCCATTCACATCTTACGGCGCTACAGGTTCCGCCGGGCACTTTGCGTAGATTGCGAAGTGCCCGGCAGGCCTGCCTCCAAGCGGCGCGGGTCCGCTCATTTTGCGAGCCCGATGGTGCGCGAACCCAGCTTCTTCGGCGTGGAGGCTGGGAGGGCGGGGATGGGCTCGACTTTGTTGGATACCTCGGAGCCCGTCGCACGCTCGATCTCATAGAGGACGCCGGCCGTGGTTTCAACTTTGAGAATCGTGTCCGCTGAGGTGGAGAGTACTTCGTGCGGCGCCGAGGCGCGTGCGATGCGCACGGCCTGTCCCGGCCAGGGATTGCGGATGCGCACTGTGCCGCTGGAGCCGGCCTCGAGCTCAAGTTGCACAATGCGACCGGAACGGATGCGGAGATTGGCCTTGTTGCGGTGGCGCAGGAAGACCGTCCCATCCGCATCCCAGTTGGCGGGCCAAGCCTGAGCGATGCGCACGATTCCACTGTAATCGTCCGCCAGAGCTATCTGGAGCGCGTTTGCGACGTTGCCGGCCTGTTCTACGTAGAACTCCGTGTCTTCAAATTCGGCAAGACCCGAAGGGAAGGCCTGGTAGCGCCCGGTAACGGTGACAAGGCTCGATCGGAACTCGTCCGCCAGACCGAGCCGTGCGGCCTGCACCGGATCGTAACTCCAGTCGTCGATGTTTTTGTTGGGCCGATTGAGAAAGGTGCGCACGGCTATGGCATGCATCGGGCCGTCGTCGCCGATTAGCCCATACGGCCACACCGCTTCGAGTCCATTGTTCTCCGAGTTGTGCGTCTCGGCCCCGGGCAGGTAGCTGGTGGCCAGGATGGCATCGGAGAGGATTGCTCCAGGAGCCAGAATCTGGTTGGGCGCGGCAAGCGATACCAGCGGCAGTTCGGGCAGTTTGTGAGACTGCTCTTCGGCCTGGCGCGCGAGTTCGGCGTCGCTGTTGAGAAGTCTCGCGGCCTCGGCGAAGCGCGGAAACAGGACGCGCATGGCGGAGATATCGGTGATCGGATCGCGCACGTCCCATTGCATCTCGTGGGAGTTGGATGGATCGGTGTGAAGGACACCCTGGGCGTCGCGCTTGCCGTAGGCGAGCAGGAAGCGGACCGACTCGCGGAGGAACGGGAAGTTGGCGCGGAGGAATGCGAGGTCGCCGGTGTACTCGTACTGATCGAGGACCCAAAGAGAGATCTCCGCGCCGGTGGAGAGGGTGCGGGCGTTGTAATAAGGCGGAGAGTCGAGGCCGCAGTTGATCGGAGCGTTGGGCAGCCAGGTCTCATTCTCGTAACCTCTGCCGTTGAAGCGCATCGTCTCCGGCACGCACACGCCGGGACGGCCGCCCATGTGCTGGCGGGTCCAGTCGAGAATGTTGGGCAGGTTCTGCCGGTAGAGGCGGAAGTACGGCAGGTTGAGTTCGCCGATGCCAGCGCCGAGATTGGCGCCGACCTGCATGCGAAGATTCCAGTGCCAGTAGGCCGAGGGACCCCACTTGTGCGCATCGCCGAAGGCGGAGAACAGATCGCCGATGCCGGCTTGCGAGCCTGGGAGAGCGCCGCGGCTCTCCGCGGCGGCGGTGAACAGATACACGGCGCGCAGATTCTCAAAATACTCGGCGGTCTGGTCGGGCGAGGAGAGCGCCATGAGTGCGGCGCGGCTCCAGAAGCCATGCCACCACTGGCGGTGCTGCTCCACGCTGAGCTTGCGGGCCGCTGCAAGCAGGCGGGCGGCAGTGGCCGAGGCATCGCCACCGCGCCAGCCCGGCGCGGCCGCCAGAATGCGGAAGGAGCCGTCGGCGCGCGGGCGGAAACTCAGCTGGACTTTGAGCGGATCGCGAACCGTGGCGCGGAGATCGAGGGCGTCCGCGGTGACGGCGGCAAGCGAGCCGAAGCGCTCATGACTGGCGCCTGCCTCCTTGTCGTCGAGCCATGTCTCGGCGAGCGTCGCGATGCCGCCGGCGGCCGTGGCGTGCGGCTGGCGCGGCTGCCAGAGTTCCAGCGTCGCCGTTTGGACCTGGGCCGGGTCGGCGCCGCGGACATCGATCACCAGAACGTCGAGCGATTCATCCACGTAGACGGATGCCTGCATTCCGCCGCCCTGCTCCGTGAATTCGCCGTCGTAGAGATTCAGGCTGCCCCGGTAGTCTGCCGACCGTGTCAGGCGTGTCAGGCCCGGCAGATGGATCTGGCCAGGCGAGAGGCGCGCCGGCAGGGTGTCGGCGCGGTTCAACTGCACGGTGAGCCCATCCTGCGCCCAGACGGCAGCCCCAAGGCGGCCGTTGCCGAGCGGCATGGCCTCCACGGGCTTTTCATTTGGCCGTTCCAGAACAATAGTCGAGCGCTCCACAACGCCGCGGCGCTGGGCAAAGAAGCTGCCCTCGGCCGGAGCGGCGATTGCGCAAGCAAGCAGAGAGGCGGAGGAAGCGAGGAGGCGGAGATCGATACGGAGAATCATTGAAGTTCGTTCACCTCGAGAATGCGATCGGCGGCGACGCCGGTTAGAGTCTGGACAATGCCGCCGGGCCGGTGGATCTCGATCGATGCGGCGCGCGTGTCTGAAAGTGTGGATGCGCGGGGTAACTAAGAGGAGGCTGCGACTTCGGATTGGATAGACGGGGCCTCCGATGCGAGCAAAGAGCGGCATTGCGGCAAAGTTCCACGGCGTGCGCCCTCGTCGATCCCGTTCAGGTTCGCTCGCTTGGGGCGTGTGGACCTGCGGAGGTCGGACCGACGCCCGCTCCCGCTGGGCATCCCGGAGGGAAGGCGGGCGGGAAGGGTGCGAGCAGATTGCGAAGTAAACGATAACGTGTCTCAGATCAAAGGTACTGTAGCTTAAAGGGGGTGTCAAGGCAGGGACCAGGAGCACAAGAATGTGGCTTTTCAGGTTGGAGAGAAGGGGTTGAGAGAAGGCTTTCCCGGGATTGAGGGGAGGGGGTCGAGGCGGCGCACGAGCGCGTCGATTCGGCGAACTCCAACGGGTAAATCAATTTATTCAATTCTTATTCAAAACACAGATGAATGCGACGCCGCCTGTAATCTGCGTCATTTGGAGAAAACGCATTCCCCGCAAAAGGCGGACCGTGATCGAAGTGTCCTGCAAGCGGAGAAATGATCTTCCTGCGCTCCAGGCTTGGAGTGGGCATGAGAGGGCACCGGGGTGGGGGAGCATGGCCGGCCCGGAAGGAGGCTGTTCGGGCGGCTTCAGGGTACTGGCAGGATGGGGCGAGATTTTTTTGATTGACACTTCAGATTTACGTGTAGTATAAATTGTTTGCGGTCAAGTTATCGATAACTATACCGTAGCAATCAGAACAAAAAATGAGTGGTGAAAGAACCCGTGGATGCAACGGGCGGCAGCTTTGCAGTTCCGGTCTTGGCCGGAAGGAGACGGGCAGAGCATTGAGCACGCACGGAAACCCCACAGCGGAAGACAAGAGCGGCACATCGGCTGCGCCAGCGGGCGCACGAGGCCAACCGGGGTGGGATTCAACTTGGGCAATGCAGCCAGACTGCTATTGGAGGCAGTTTCAGGAGACTAAGCGATGAGATTCCCCAGGAACAGAGTGAACATGTCACCGCCACAACCCAGTCAAGCCAGAACATCGCGGCAAGCATTCGGCATGATCTTCCGGTGCGCACTCGTCCTTGCGGTGGTACTGCTTGTGCATGCGACTGTGGCGCTGGCCCAGATCAACTCGGCCACGGTGACCGGTACGGTCAAGGACACCTCGGGCGCAGCGGTGCAGGGCGCGGCAGTGACCGTGCTTCAGACCGCCACGGGCGCAGTGCGCAACAGCGTGACGAACGAGACGGGCCTGTACACGGTTCCGTTCCTGCAACCCGGCGACTACAGGGTGACGGTGACCAAGAGCGGCTTCCAGAGCGTGACCGAGCTGGTTACGCTCCAGGTCAACCAGATCGCCGACCACAGCTTCTCGCTCAACGTGGGTAAAACGACCGAGACGGTCACGGTCTCGACCAGCCTGGGGCAGTTGCAGACCGAAACTTCCAGCCTCGGCACGGTCATCGGCACACAGGATATTTCCGACCTGCCGCTCAATGGCCGCCAGTTCATTCAGCTCTTGCAACTGGCTCCCGGCACCGTGCCGGTCTCGGTCTCGCAGACGGCGGTTCCCGATATTGGGTCGAACAGTACGAACGTCACTCCGTCGATCAACGGTGGATCGAACCGCTCGAATCTGTTCTTTATCGATGGACTGTATGCCACCGATCCGTTCTTCAGCTCTCTGTCGGTCAGCCCCTCGATCGACGCGATTCAGGAGTTCCAGGAGCAGACCCACACCGATCAGGCGCAGTTCGGCGGCTCGATCGGCGGCACGGTCAACCTGTCCACCAAGGGCGGCAGCAACCAGTTCCACGGCAGCGCTTACGAGTACTTCCGCAACGAAACAATCGCGGCGCGTCAGCCTTTTGACACGGAAGCGACGAAACCGATGTACAAGCAGAATCAGTATGGCGGTACGGCCAGCGGCCCGATTCTTCGCAATAAGCTCTTCGCCTTTGGCTATTACGATGGATACCGGCAGGACAACGAAAGCGCCGCCTATGCAATTGTGCCCACGAGCGATGAGCTAGGTGGCAATTTCAGCGCCCTGTCGACCACCATCTACGACCCGGCGACCTACAATGCAACGACGGGGGCGATTCAGCCCTTCCCCAGCAACACGATTTTGCCTGGCCGCTTGAATCAGGGCATACTCGCCGTACTGCAGGCCTACGTCCCGGGACCCAATACCGATTGCAGCGCGATCTATGCGGGTTGCAACCACATCAACACGGAGAACTCCACCACCAACAAGGATCAGTACAGCGTTCGCGTCGACTACAATGCCAGCGCGAAGGATCTGGTCTATGGCCGCTGGTCGCACGACAACAGCACGATCTCCTATCCTGGCGGCATCCCAAGCAATCCGTTCAACACCGGTTTTGAAGGGACCAATGCGGGCGGCACTTGGGTGCATACCTTCTCGCCCTCGCTGGTTGCGCAGATCACGGCCGGCTATAACGGCGTCGACCACCCGCAGGATTTCCCGGAGCCGAACGCGGCCTCGGTCTTCACGACTGCCGGCTTCAGTACCGGCTTCACGGACACCCCTGGCGGCATCCTGATTCCGAAGCTGCCCGGCATTCACCCCAGCGGATACTTCGATCTGAATGGCGGTTGGGGTCCGATCGGCCCGCAGCACCTCTACCAGATCTCCGGATCGGTGAACAAGCAGGAGGGCGCCCATGCGTTGAGCTTCGGCGCGTCCTTCTACCACACCTGGATGTACACCAACTGGGCGGAAAATGACGAATACTTCGGCCAGAAGGCGACCTGGGATCCCACCACGTCCACTGGCGGCAACTCACTGGCCAGCTTGCTGTTGGGCTTGCCGGACTCGGCCGGGCGGCAGTTGGGCAATTCCGGCGTCAACCTCTTCGCCAGCCTGGCTTCGGCGTATGCGCAGGACACCTGGAAGCTGCATCACCATCTCACGTTGAACTACGGTCTGCGCTGGGATTACACGAGTCCGGTGGGAGAGACGAATAATCGCTTCTCCGGTTTCGATGTCCACACCGGCGAATGGTACATCGCCAAGAACGACGCGGACATGCCGACCACACTACTGCCGGCCGGAGTCGTTATCCTGGACCGCAATACGATCACCACGCCCGACTACACCAACTTGGGGCCGCGGTTTGGCTTCTCCTGGCAGATCACGCCGAATACCGTCCTCAACGGCGGCGCTGGCGTGACCTATGACAACTGGTCGGGCGCGGAGCAGGCGGCGCAGAACGCCCGCGGCGCATGGCCATCGGGAGCCTCTCAGAATGTCAACTATCTCAATGAGGCCGGCGTGACGCCAGGAGCGACGGCTCAGAATCCCTTCGTCGGTACGACCACCTCCCTCGGCACCACTCCGTTCCCGAGCGGCGGCGGCTTCCTGGACACCGCCTGGAAGGATGCCTATTCCTGGCAGTGGAACCTGCTGTTACAGCGTCAGTTCGGCATCTACGGCACGGTGAAGGCCGCCTATGTCGGCTCCTCGACAACACGCGCGCCCATCCAGACGCCAGCAAACGTGAATCAAACTCTTGGCGACTACGCGACGGCTCCGTTCCAGAACATGTCGCAATTCAGTGAGATCGAAAGCATCGGCCACGCGAGCTACGACGCCTTTCAGGGCCAGTACCAGAAGAGCTCCAGCAAGGGCTTGACGGTCAATACGGCCTTCACCTGGTCGAAAAACATCAACACCGGATGCTCGGATTACTGGGAGGGCTGCAATATCGAGGATCCGTACGACTTGCGCAGCAACCGCGGTGTCGATAGCACCGATGCCACGCTGGTGCTGACCGCATCGGCGGTTTATGAACTGCCGTTCGGCAAGGGCAAGGCTTATGTCAACCAGGGTGCTGCGGCGCAGGTTCTTGGCGGCTGGAAGGTCAATGGCATGTTCGCGCACCGCAGCGGACAACCATTTACAGTCGGTGTCAACAATGACCAGAGCCACTCGAACGGCGCGTCAGCGCGGCCCAACATCACGGGTTCCACCAGTGGCCCCAAGACGCGGGCTGAGTGGTTCAACATCGACGCATTTTCCGAACCGGCCATCGACACCTATGGCAATGCCGGCCGCAACAGTTTGCGGGGTCCCGGCTACACCAACTTCGACTTCTCGCTCTTCCGCGAGTTCGCCATCCGCGAGCGGTACAAATTCGAGTTCCGCGCGGAATCGTTCAACCTCTTTAATCATGTGAATCTCGGCAATCCGGATTCAACCTTCCAGGATTCGAACGGCAACTTCGGCAGGATTTCCGGCGCAAACGGCAATCCGCGGCGCTTCCAATTCGCCGGAACGTTCAAGTTCTAATCAACCTTCAACCCACGGGGCCGGCGGCATCTGTCGCCGGCCCCGCGTTCGTTTGGGATAGGCTTGGAGAGAAGCTCTTTCGACCCGGCTTGAGAGCTGTATCTGATGACTCGTCTCCGATTCGTTCTTCCGCTCGCCCTATGCGCTGCGATGCGCTTTGCTGCCGCGCAGGCTGTGCAGTCGGGCTTGCAGCCGGAGATGGCCGAAGAGATGCTCACAAAGGCAGCGGAGGCGGAGAAACGGGGCACGTATGTGGAGGCTATGGGAGAATACGAAGCGGCATCGCGCGCCGCTCCCAAGCGGGCGGAGATCTTCCTGCGCATGGGGCTGCTGAAGGGCAAGAGCGGCGACTTCGAGGGGGCGCAGCGGGAATTCGCGCATGCAATCGAGATTGATCCCGGCCTGGCAGAGGCGCACTACAACCTCGGTTTGGCGGTCCTCGGGGGGGCAAAGCTGGTTCCGACCTGGAAGGAGGCGCTCGAACACTTCGAGACGGCATTGAGGCTGCGGCCGCAGTATGCTGAGGCCTCGAACATGGCCGGGGTCTGCCGGCTGGAGTCAGGAGACGCGGCCGCGGCCGCGGAATTGTTCCGCGCGGCGCTGAAAGCCAAACCGGACGCTGGCGGAATGCACTTCAATCTGGGAAGAGCTCTTGAGGCGTTGGGAAAGCCCGAGGATGCGTTCGCCGAATACACAACGGCGGCCAAGGACCGGCAGCCATACCCGGAAGCGGAGATGGCGATGGGGAATCTGCTCTACGGCAAGGGCGATCTGCCCGCGTCGGCGGAGCACTTCAAGGCCGCGCTGGCGGCCAACCCCGAGATCGAGGAGGGGCACTACAAGCTGGCCAGGGCGCTGCGGAGCGAGGGCAAGGTGCGCGAGGCGCAGGTGGAACTGAAACAGGCTTCGGCACTGATCCAGGCGAAGGCGGATGCGGTGATGTCCACGCATCTGAGCAACGAAAGCCTGGACCGCGCCAAAGCGGGAGATATTCCGGGCGGGATTCAGCTTCTTCGCAAGGCGCTGTGGCTCGATCCATCGAATGCAATTGCCAACTACAACCTGGGCCTGCTGCTTGCCGATGCTGGAAATCTGGAAGCGGCAACGCTCGAGCTCAGAAAGGCAATCTCGCTGGCGCCGATCAGAGGAGAGTTTTTTGCCTCGCTGGCGGCAATTCGGGAAAAAGCAGGCGACCTGCAGGGCGCGATGCATGCCATCGAGAAAGCAGCGGAACTTCGGCCCAGTGATGCTGCGTTGATGGCACGGCTGGAGTCGCTGAAGCACGCACAGGCTCAGCCGGGATCGAATACGGCGGCGGGCCACCAGGGCACAGACGCTCCCTTTGGAGCCGTGGCCGAGACCGCGGACGGGCACTTTGCTTTTGCGGGGGAACTCAGCCGCGAGGGCGACACTCTTGGGGCTGTCGGCGAACTTTTGCGTGCCGCGGCGCTCGAGCCGGCCCGAAGCGACATCCGGCTGAATCTGGCCATCGCGCGGGCACAGCTCGGTCAGCCGGAGGCAGCCGAGCTGGATTTCAGGAAGGCGCTGCTGCAGACGCCTGGTAGCGCGCAAGCGCACATCGCGCTGGGCTCATTGCTGATGGGCAACGCGCGCAACAGCGATGCGGCCGAGGAGTTCCGCCAGGCACTCGCGATTGAGTCGGGGAATGCGGAGGCGGCCCGGCTGCTGGCGCAGTGCTCCAAGACACCGCCCCAGTGAGACGTTGACCGTGCCTCTGCGCCTCTGACGGCCGGAGACCGTGAGAATTAATCGCCCGAGGGGCAGACGGCTACCTTGCCGCAGCGTCCACTCGCCATGAGATTGTACGCCTCGTCCGCCTGGCTGAGCGGGAAGCGGTGGGTAACGATCTCTTCCGGGTGCAGGTTCCAGCGAACAAGGCGCTCGACCAGTTCCTCCATCAGCCAGGTCGAGGTGACCCAGGAACCGTAGATTGTTTTCTGATCGTGAATGATGTCGGGGGAGGGATTGAAACTGACCGTACCGCCCTCGCCGATCATGACCATGCGGCCCCATTTGCGCGTAGCGCGAATGGCGGTGGCTCGTGACCTGCAATGACGCCTTGATAGCCCTCCGGACCCTTGCCGAGATGCTCGTGGTAGATGCAGCGGATGTCGGAACCGCAGATGGTGGAGGCTTTGACCTGAATTAGCACTTCGCCGTGGCCGGGCACCGGTACGGGCGCCTCGCGCATCTCCACGGTGCTGTTGCCGGGCAGGTAGGCGGCAAACATGGCCTTGGGAGTCATGACGTTCTCTCCGTGCCCGGATCTGGCCGGGCCAATAGGGTTAAGCTGGCGTAATCTCGCCGTTCAGATCCCACAGATCTTCCCAGGATTGATTGTCCTTCCAAAGGAAGACCTGCCCTTTGATGAGGCGGCAGTTGCGGTCGATGGCGGCGATGGCATCCATCTCCGCGGCGGAGAGGGGATCGCCGGTGACGCCCTGCAGATTGGCCACGATGTTGCGCGAAGTGGTGGAGAAGGGAATGGGTACCTGGCCGCGCTGCACGGCCCACTTCAGGCATACGACTGCGGGATGCACGCCGTGCTTCGCCGCGATGGCGCGGATGACCGGATCTTCCGTCGGCGAGGTGTCCTCCGGCGTGCGATCGCGGTCCGGGCGCGCCGGCGAGCCGATGGGTGAGTAGCCGATGGGCTGTACGCCCCGCACGACGAGATAACGGAAGAAGGCGGTCTGCTGGAAGTGCGGATGAAGCTCCATTTCGTTAATCGCCGGCTTAATGCGGGCATCGCGCAGAAGCAGCTCCATCTTGGGTTGGGTCATGTTGGAGGATCCGATGTGACGCACCCAGCCGCTGTCGACAAGCTCCTCCATGGCCCGCCAGGTGCGCATGTAGTTTTCATGGACGTAGGACCTGGCATGCGGGTTGCGCGCGCTGACGTCGCAGCCGGGCGGATGATGGTTGGGGAAGGGCCAGTGGACCAGGAAGAGGTCCAGATACTCCAGGCGCAAGTCGTCGAGCGACTTGCGGCAGGAGCGGATCACATCCTCCGGCGCATGCATGTCGTTCCACAACTTGGAGGTGATCCAAAGCTGGTTGCGCGAAATGCCGGAGCGGACAATTTCATCGAGGGCTTCGCCAATCTGGGCCTCGTTGCCATACACCGATGCGCAGTCAAAGTGGCGATACCCAACGGAGGCTGCGAACTTCACGGCCTCGGCAACGGCGGCAGGCGTGACATGGTCGGAACCGAAGGTTCCAAGGCCGATGGCAGGCAGATGCGCGCCCGAGGCGAGCGTGCGGAAGGGAATGGCAGCGGCATCGACGGCGCTGGCAGACGAGATAGCAGGGGCGCACGAAAACTGCATGAGGATGGGCCTCCGATTCGGAGAAAATAACGATAACTGTAACGATGTCGATGCTAACCGGATTCTCTCTGGTCGTCAAGAATATCCTCATCAGCGGCTTGATCCAAGACTGTCGCCGGGACAACTCCCACCTTGCCTCTGGTCACGGCGAACCCTGACGGAAGCAGCCGGATTCCCGGGCTCCCGGCCCGGCGCTGGAGCTGTGATCTCTGACTTGAGTTTTGAGATACACTCATCGTATGGCAACGCGCCTGAAAGATATCGCCAAGGATTTGGGACTTTCCGTTGTTACCGTGTCGAAGGTTCTGCGAAACCACCCCGACATTGGAGACGAAACCCGCAAGCGCGTCCTCCAGCGGATGCAGGAACTGAACTACCAGCCGAATCTGACAGCGCGCGCGCTGGTGACCGGAAAAACCGGGACGCTCGGCCTGGTTGTGCCCGACCTTCTGCACCCGTTCTTTGCGGAAATCGCTTACGTAATTTCGGCGGAGATCCGCAAGCATGGATACAGCCTTCTGATCGCATCCTCAGACGAGGACCCGGAGATGGAGGCGCAGGAGATCCGGCAGATGCTGGCGCGCCGTGTGGACGTGATCCTCATCGCTTCGGCGCAGTGGACATTGGAGAGCTTCAACCAGATCGAACAGCAGAAGACGCCTTATATCCTGCTGGACCGGCGGATGCCCGGGCTGGAAGCGAGCTACATCGGCGTAGACGACGAGGTGGTGGGCGCACTGGCCACCGAGCACCTGATCGAGCAGGGGTGCCGCTATGTTGCGCACATCCGCGGCCCCGAGGTGAGTACGGCCGTGGGCCGTCTTGCAGGGTACAGGCGGACGCTGGCTTCGTACAATCTGACTCCGCTGCCGGGGCATATTGTGTCGCTGGGGACTTCGGGCGATCACCGGGGAGAACTTGGAGGCTATGAAGCAGCCAAGCGCCTGCTGGTCACGAATCCACGTCCGGACGGCATCTTCTGCTTCAACGATCCATCGGCGCTGGGAGTGATGCGCGCCATCCTCGATGCTGGACTTCGCATTCCAGAGGACGTCGCGGTTGTTGGTTGCGGCAATCTCTCCTACTCGGATTTTCTGCGCGTCCCGCTCTCTTCGGTGGACCAGGGAAGCGCGACGATCGGCAAGCAGGCTGCCGACCTGGCGCTGAAGATGGCGCGCAAAAAAGGTCAGGTCCGGCCGAGAGTTGAATTGGTGCCACCGCATCTGGTGGTTCGCGCATCCAGCAAGCGCTGACATTCCGCACCCATTCCTGGTGCGTTGCGCGGACGGTCGCGGATCTTCGCATGTTGAATGTCAGCGGCGGACCTGAGGCCAGGCCTGCAAATCGCGATGCATGCGCAGACGCCAGGAGAAGAATCGCGAAGACAATTTGCGCGGAGGCGATCCGGCCGCTTTTGGGGCGCAGGAGAAAACCTGTTGACGGCTATGCCCGTAGGATGTTACACATTCTTCGTTAGAGTTGACGTTAACTGTAGCGATATTTACCAGGCTTGCGCTGCGGCCCAACACCGTGCCCGGACAATGGGGATGCGCCGCGCGAAGGTGCTTCCGGAGGTGGCTTGAGCGGGGACAAAGAGTGGAGGAGGGAGCGGGATGCTGAAGTTGGGTGGAGGGCAGAGCGGTAGGGCAATCGAGAGATTCTGGCGCAGAGTTATTGGCAAGCAGACGGCCCTCGTGGGCGCGGTACAACTGGCGCCTCGCCAGGCAGTGCCCGTACTCGCGCGATCCAACCGCCGTGGTTGGGGACCGAACGGCGCCGGGTCCCTGCGCGGACAAGGAGCGGCGGCCGGGTTGCGATCGGTCTCGATCCTGATGGTTTGCGGTCTGCTGGCGGCTTGTTCCGCGGCGCGCGCTCAGTGGGCGCCGATGACGCAGGATGCTGGCGCGGGGGAGCGGATCGCGTGGTGGCGCGAGGCGCGCTTTGGGATGTTCCTGCATTGGGGCGTGTATGCGATTCCCGGGCGCGGCGAATGGGTGCAGTGGGACGAGCAGATCCCGGTGAGCGAGTACGCCAAGCTGGCCGGCGAGTTCAAACCCGAGCACTTCGACCCGGATGCGTGGGCCGCGCTAGCCAGGGAAGGTGGCATGAAGTACATGGTGCTGACGGCGCGGCATCATGACGGCTTTGCGCTCTTCGACGATCCGGACAGCAGCTTTACCGCGGTCAAGTCGGCGGCGCATCGTGACTTTGTTGCCGACTACGTGGAGGCCGTGCACAAGGCTGGCCTGCGCGTGGGCCTCTACTACTCGCCGCTCGACTGGCGCTTTCCGGGTTTCTACTTTCCTGGGATCTATCGCGACAACGCCGAGCAACTGCGGGCGCAGTACGCGCGGCAGATCGGCGAGCTGGCAAGCCACTACGGCAAACTGGACGTTCTCTGGTTCGATGGTGGTGGCAACGAGTGGCTGGGGTTTGGCGGGCTGGAGTGGGGCCCGAACGGCTGGCAGGCACGGGCGAAAGACAAGCCATATGCCGGCGCTTTCGACTGGAAGGATGTGGAGACGGTGGGCCATCTGCGGCAGTTGCAGTCCCAGGTGGTGATTAACGACCGGACGAATGCGCCGGCCGATTACCGCTCGCGTGAGGGCGACGGCGCGCTGGGAGACTTCGAGAATCGTTATCCCTGGGAACTTTGTGTCACGATCAGCGAAGGCGCCTGGGGCTACCAGCCCAACGCCAAGATCAAATCTCTCCCTCACCTGATTCATCTGCTTGTCGGCTCGGCAGGACGCGATGGCAACTTCCTTCTCAATGTAGGGCCTCGGCCCGACGGTCAGATCGATCCTGCGCAGGCCGAGCGTGTACGCGAAATCGGCCACTGGCTGGGAGCGAACGGCGAGAGCATCTACGGAACGCGGGGCGGCCCTTGGCTGCCTGGCGCCTATGGCGTCTCGACGCATCGAGGAAAGTCCGTGTTCATTCATCTTCTCAACGTGCCGGCGGATGGAGTTCTGCGGCTGCCTGCCTTGCCGGCGCGCGCCGAGAGCGCGGCGTTGCTCAAGGGCGACAAGCTGGCCTTCGAACAAGGCGGGCAGGAGCTCAGAATCACGATTCCTTTGGACGCAGTGGACCCGCTGGATACGGTCATCCGGCTGGAACTGGAGCAGCCATGGACAACGCAGGCGGTTGTCCCGGTTCCCGCTCGCTAGAGGACCGCTTTACCTGTTTTCGATGTGTCGGCAAATTAGTCTCGTAGTGCGGCGAGGGGCTTGGAGGCGATTGATCATGGCTTGTTATCAGATGCCGGGAATTGAAGCCGCGGCCCCTGTGGATGCCAACGAAGTGCTGCTGGTGGCCAACGGCGATATGCGTCAGTCGGCCAACAAGGTATGCTGGGCCGCGCAGGCTGAGCTGGAGCGCATGCTGAGCGAGGCCTTTGCGCGCGAGGGTGTGCGCGTGCGGCGGGCTCACCCCTATAACGAGAAACTCGAACACGGATTCATCTCGGGACAGCGGATGGGAACGCGTGTGTTCGAGTCCGAGGATCCGGATGCGCCGCTGGTGGTGGCCGAGTCGGTGTGGCAGTATTCCAGCCATCTTCTGGCAGGGCTGCTGACGCATCGCGGGCCGATCCTGGTGGTCGCGAATTGGTCGGGGCAATGGCCGGGCCTCGTGGGCACGCTGAACCTCAACGGCTGCCCTGATCGGAACGCGTTTCATCTTCAGCGGGATCGAGCTGACCCACGGGCAGGTCGCTTCGATGCAGGCGGCGCACACCTATGCCGGCTATCTGCGAGCGGAGACCCTGCGGGTGGTGACTCCGTACCTGGTCCTGGGCGCCGCGGCGCTCCTGTTGGCGGTGGTAGTCGGGCGCGTGACCTTTCCCCCGGTGGCCGTGGAAAGCCGGATGGGAACGCTTCGAGTGCCCGGCAAGGGAGGCTTCCGCGATCTTCTCGACCATCCGCACTTCCTGCTGGCGGTCGTGGCGCAGTTCATGTACGTAGGCGCTCAGGTGGGCACCTGGAGCTGCTTCATTCAGTACGTGCAGGACTCTGTGCACGCGCCGGAGAAGACCGCGGGTTACTTCCTCACCGGCACGTTGGCGAGCTTTGGCGTGGGCCGGATGGTCTCTTCGCTGCTGATGCGCTGGATAAGCCCCGCCAGACTTATGGGCGTTTACGGGCTTGTGAACATCGCACTGCTGGCGGTGGGCGTCGCCATGCCGGGATGGACGGGGCTGTGGGCCATCTTTCTATCCTCGTTCTTCATGTCTGTGATGTACCCCACCATCTTTGCGTTGGGTGTGGGGGGACTTGGGGAGAATACGAAGATCGGAGCCTCTCTGATCGTGATGTCGATCATCGGCGGTGCTGTCTTGACGCCGGTGATGGGGATTGTCTTGCAGGCGGCCTCGATTGCGGTAGCCTACCTGGTGCCTCTGGCTGGGTACATCTTTGTGGCTATGTATGCGTTTTGGGGTTGCCGCGTGAAGCCGGTGCATGGCCCTGTGGCGGCAGGCAAGCCGCAGTGCGCCGTCGAAGAGTTGGGCTGAAAGCATCCGCGGTGCGCCGCTGGAAAAAGGAAGATGAGCAAAGGGAGGAAGAAAGGTGCTGAAAGGAATCTCGAAGTTTGTCGGACCCGACTTGCTGTGTGTGCTGGCGAAGATGGGCCATGGGGATGAGATCGTGCTGGCCGATGCGCATTTTCCTGGCCACTCGCTGGGGCCGCAGGTGCTGCGCGCCGATGGCATTACGGTCTCGCAGTTGCTGGACGGAATCCTGCCGCTCTTCGAGTTGGATTCCTATGCCACTCCGCTGGCAATGATGGCCGTGGTGGAGGGAGACGAACTCGATCCCGAGGTTGAGGCTGAATATCAGGCCGTGGTACACAAGATCACGGGCGGCAATGCGCCGCTCGAGCGGATCGATCGCTTCGCGTTTTACGAGCGGGCGCGCTCGGCCTTTGCCGTGGTGCTGACCGGCGAGCTGCGCAAGTATGGAAACCTCATTTTGAAGAAGGGCGTCACGCCCGCGGCCTGAAGCGCCGCTTGTCCGGGTTGTTGTCATCTGCTTTCGTGATTTTGAAGGAGTGTCGTATGTGCGCAGTGAGCCGCAGAAGGTTTCTTCAGACCGCATCGACCCTGGCGGGAGCGATTGCCGCCGGCGAACAACTAGCGTGGCCGGAGTTTCTGCCCGAGAGCGCAGCCGATTTGAGGCTGTGGTACAAGGAGCCGGCCAGCCAATGGGTGGATGCGCTGCCGATCGGGAATGGGCGGCTGGGCGCGATGGTCTTTGGCGGCGGCGCATCCCGGCCTGCGCCGGTCAAAGGTACGGGTGTCGATTGCGCCGAGGAGCCGGTCCCGACGGATCCGGCGCGGGAGACGCTGGCGCTGAATGAGGACACGCTGTGGTCCGGTTCGCCGCAGGATGGAAACAACAAGGACGCGCCGAGGTTTCTGGCGCAGATTCGCGCAGCCGTGCTCAAGGATGCGGACTATCACCGCGCCGACGAGCTCTGCCAACACATGCAGGGGCGCTTCTCTGAGGCCTATCAGCCGGCCGGCGTTCTGCGTGTGGATCTGAACCATGCGGGAAAGGTCGAGCAGTACAGTCGCGAACTGGACCTGAGCCAGGCCGTGGCGAAGACGCGCTACTCGGTGAACGGCGTGACGTATGAACGCACGGCCTTTGCCTCGGCGCCGGATCAGGCGATTGTTCTGCGGCTGACGGCAAGCAAGCCGGGTGCGCTCAGTGCTACGGTCTGGATGGACGGCACGCTGTGCCGTGCGACCGAGGCCGCCGGCAGCAGGCTTGTGCTCGCCGGCAAGGCGGCCAGCCACGTGGCTGGCGCGGGGCATCCGGAGAGCGAAACGCCTGTTCTCTACTCTGAGAAGACCGGTGAAGGGATGCACTTTGTGGTGGCGGTGGACGCGCAGACTGTCGGAGGCGCTGTGCGCGCGGAGTCCGGCCGTCTTGAGGTAAGCGGCGCCACGGCCTGCACGATCGTGTTGACGATCGCCACCGGCTTTCGCGGCGTTGACAAGCTGCCGGACACCGAGCCTGCTGCGGTGCGCGCGCGGGCTGAGAAGGATCTGGATGCGGCTTTGACGCGCAGCCATGCGGAGCTGCTCCGCCGCCACACAAGCGATTATCGCGCGCTTTTCGAACGGGTTTCGCTCAACCTGCCCGCCGGTGCCGCAGCGGCGCTGCCGACTGGCGAACGGCTGAAGCAGTTCGCCGACGCGCCCGATCCTTCTCTGCTCGCGCTCTACTTCCACTATGGGCGCTACATGCTGATTGCGAGCTCGCGGCCGGGTGCGCAGCCGGCCAACCTGCAAGGGATCTGGAACTACCAGGTGACGCCTCCGTGGAGCAGCAACTGGACCTCGAACATCAACATCCAGATGAACTACTGGCCGGTGGAGAGCTGCAACCTGAGCGACTGCGCCGAGCCGTTGATCCGCTTTGTCCAGGAGTTGAGCCAGACCGGAAAGCGCGCCGCCGAAGAAACCTACAATCTTCCCGGTTGGGTGGCGCACCACAACATCGACATCTGGCGAACTGCCAACCCGGTGGGGCTTGGTGTTGGTTCGCCCACGTGGGCCAACTGGCAGATGAGCGGTCCCTGGCTCTGCGCGCATCTGTACGAGCATTTCCGCTTTACGGCCGATCGCGAGTTCCTGCGCGGGCAGGCATATCCGCTGATGAAAGGTGCGGCGGAGTTCTGTCTCGCCTGGCTCGTGGAGGACGGTCGCGGACATCTGACGACCTGCCCATCGTTCTCGACCGAGAACAACTTCCTGGCACCGGACGGCAAGCGTGCGGAGACCAGCGCGGGTTGCACGATGGACATTGCGCTGATCCGGGAACTGTTCGCAAATTGCATTGCGGCGGCGCGAGAACTGGGCGAGGACTCGGAGTTTGCCGGGCTGCTTGAGGCGGCGCGGGCGCGCCTGGCGCCGTACCAGATCGGCAAGCACGGGCAACTCCAAGAGTGGTCGGTGGACTTTGACGAAAGCGAGCCGGGCCAGAGGCACATGTCGCACTTGTATCCGCTGTATCCGGGTAGCGAACTCACGCCGCGTGGTACGCCGGAGCTTGCGCGGGCTGGGCGCGTGTCGCTGGAGCGCCGGCTTGCCGCCGGCGGCGCCTACACGGGTTGGAGCCGGGCCTGGGCCATCGCCCTTTGGGCGAGGCTTGCGGATGGCGACAAGGCGTGGGAGTCGCTCTGCATGCTGATGAAGCACAGCACCAATCGGAATCTATTTGATTCGCATCCGGCAGGAAACTCGTCCATCTTCCAGATAGACGGAAACTTCGGAGCCACTGCGGCGATGGCCGAGATGCTGGTGCAGAGCCACGCGGGGGCAATCGAGTTCCTGCAGGCTCTACCTGCGGCATGGAGCGAAGGAGAGGTAAAGGGTCTGAGGGCGAGGGGCGCCATTGGCGTCGATCTGAAGTGGGCCGGCGGCAAGGCGATTGAGGCTGTGTTGCGTCCCGAGCGCGATGGCGCGGTGCGGCTGATTGCGCCGCGCGGGCAGAAGATCGCAGCGACCGCGGACGGCAAGGCGGTCTTGCTTGAGAGTGCAGGCGACGGAAGCGTCGGAGCGCAGCTTGTGGCCAGGCGTGTGTACAGGCTTGCGTTCTCCTGAGGCGGGGGGTGCAGATGGACTGACCGTTCTGTCACAGGTGGTTTCACTCAGATATCACTGCGAATTCACTTGTCCAGCTCCCGAGCGGCGCGCACGATGAGAGGTGAGACGGGCCCCGATCCGACAATTGCTGTCACAGCGAAAATTGAGGCTCTCAGCGGCCTCGGAAGCAACAATGACGCGCTGGCACTCGCCGCAGAGGAGTTGCGCAGAGTCTCCGCTTACCATCTTGCTGGACATCTTTACGAACTCTACGAGGTGAGAGCCGGTGTTTACGAGCGAATGGGGCAATGGGCCCAAGCCGTGTCCGACTATAGGCAGGCCGCCCAATATGCGAATCAGCTTTCGTATTGGCGCGGGCTGACTTAGGTCGATGGCTCGCTCGCCAAGGCTTATATCCACCAAGGTGTATTGCAGCCGGCGCTGGCCGCCATCAATGAAGCGATCGCGGCGAATGAGAACATCCCCGACGAACTGTACTTCGTGCCGCGGAATCTCGGAATCAAGGCCGAAATCATGGCCCGCCTTGGCAACACAAAGGCATCAAACGAACTGTATGAGAAGAGCGCGGATCTCTTAGATGCGCTCCTCAGCAAAGTTCCCACGCCGACCGCTGAGCGCCAATTGCTGAATGATCTCAGCATCGTATACGCGGGATACTTTGTTTCTTTAAGCAACCAGGGCCGCACCGAGGACGCCTTCCGAGCAATTGAGCGGGCGCGCGGTCGGGTGGAAGCTCAAGGTCTTTCACATCACGAGGTCATTTTGCCGCATGAAGTCGGTATGGCGACTGGGATCTCATGATCGAGTTCTGAGTTGATAATCGCAGTTGCAATCGGCGCTCGCCGGGACTGATCTTTTGCGTAACGAGACTTGCGCAGAGGAAAATGCGTACCTTACGCAATCGAGGAACTGGAGGACTTCCCCCGGGCTTAGACCACAGGCAGCTTCTGTGGTGCCTTGGGTGCCGGGATGACCTCATCGAAGGACCACTCCCGTTTGAGTGAGGTCTTGTACAGGAATCGCAGGGCAGCCACGGCGATCAGAACAGACTTGGGCGCCAGCTTTCGCTCGTTGGTGAGATACACCTGATACGCGCGGATTTGCTCAGGTCCCAACTGCTCAGGTGACCTCTTGAAGGGTCGTGCAAACTGCGAGACCTGCTGAAGGTAACTTGTCTGGGTATTCAGGGCGAGTTTCCGCACCTGCATGTCTTCGGTCATGCGTTGACGAAGGCTTGTCATCACGGGCTCCTTGTGCGAATGGGGATGTGCTGCAAGGCAGCACATCCATGTTTACGCAAGGGAGCATGGGCAAGAAATCACTTGGGCGGAGAACCCGTTCGCCGGGAAGAATGGCCTCGACTCGGAACACAAAAACTTCGAACTATATCAATACCGCGCAGCGGTTTAGTCCAATGCTCATTATGTGGAGCGTGAGATTATGCGGAGTGTTAGCGTCAACACAGCGTGGATACAGTGTTCGAACACCCGTTCGCTATGCATAATCACACCGTTCAATTTTTCCGCCCCAGCCAACTCCCGGTTGGCCCGTCATCCTCCCTTTACCCTGGATGATTCGAAATTCTCCGGATTCCCCAAGAATCTCGCTGAGCGCATTGGCATTTACCGAGATGCCAGGCGAAATTGGCGTTTACCGTTGGCAACCCGTCCCGAGGCCCAACACGCACTGTCTGAATGCGCGGCGGGGTTCTAACCCGACAGCCCATTCTTCGCAATTCCCTAGCTGCCAGAGATTTCAATTGTCCCGAGCACCTTGAAAAGATGGGAGAGAAAGCGCGCTTTGTGTCTGCGGTTCGCCGGCCCGGCAGCGACGCTACTCGCAAATCTGCTGGTTCGGTAACATCCTGCCTGTTGAAAGTCCGGGCAAATGTTCTTCGGCTTTAAGCACCCTGGCAGCCGGCAATTCGCCTCAGTTTGTAGCCGCAGAGGACTTCAACGGCGAAGGCCGGCTCGATCTCGCCGTGAGCCCATTCAGCCCTGTTTTCCGATTTGTTCATCAGAGCCGCGCTCTTGGACGGATCGGGTCAGGAGATGGCCGGCAAATCTCCGTGAGCGGCAATCTCTGCGGTTGTCTGCAGATCGAATGGGAGGAAGATGCTGAACTCGGTACTCACGCTGCGCCGACATTCTGCGCGGCCATACTTTGCCCTCCCAACGGGTCGATGCTCGGAGTCACCGAGATTTTCACCTGGAACGCGGTGCAGAATGCGACATTTCAACTTGACGTCAGCCACAGTCTTGGCGCGCCGGGTTGCGGAGATATTCTCGGAGGAGCGAACGGGATCACCACGTCAACTTCTTTCACAGTCAATCAGATTCCATGTGACGGCAGGACGGTTTATGTACAACTTGTGACCATCATCAACAGCAGGCCTCAACCTGCCGGACGTTACACCTACAAGGCGTGCAAGATGCTCTATATGTGGGCTAATCCTTCCTCGACCACGGGCGGTTGGATCGATTTGTGGGTCGGAGCAATAACCCCGCCGTCCGGGAACATCAGCGGACAATTGACAGTGACGGAATCGATCCTGGAACCGCTTCCGCCGTGCCTTCTAAATCCTTTCACACATATTGTTAGATGCATCGGCCAAGACTTGCCTGCGGTGGATGGTGGTGGGGGCACCATATCGCGCCTGCAGGCCAAAGTCAAGACAGCCCCGATCCGATTCGAACTCAATACTTGATTGCGAGCGTTCCTCCTTCCGTTGCGATCTCGACAAGAACCAGGCCGGGCTTTACAACCTGAGTCGTCACGCCGGCCGCTTTCCGCTTAATGATGGTTTCATCTCGTTCCGCGTTATACACCGCCCCGACAAACGTCGCGTTCCCTCCTTCGCCGGCGACGGCCTCCTGAGCAAGGTCGAATAAGCTCCCGCTTCCATTCGAAACCCACGCAAAAAGTTGACGATTGAAAGGAACATGGACCACAGCCCCGTTGTTGTATTGCAGAGTCTCAACACTTGCGGAGAGTCCGTTCTGTCCAGCGCAGACCCTTTCGGTTAGGACAAGAAGGTTGCCCGCGAGATCGTAGATCTTGTAAGTGCGCAACTCAGCGCGTTCGAACACGTCGACTTTGTCGTTCAGCAGAACCACGGAACTTGGAGCAACATTTCCGGAGTTCACCCCGGAGAGCGCGTCGACCCCCTGAACCGCAAGATCGTGCGTTGCCGGGTTGAATTGGACCACGGCCTCCGGAGGCGTCTTGTCGAGTTTCACTGTGATTGTGGACGTGGATGTGTTTCCGGCGAAATCCGTGGCCGCGCCGCTGACGGCTTCTCCCGGAGTTTCGGTGCTGACGACCACAGGTTGGCTCACGGCGAGCACTCCGGAGAGATTGTCTGTCACCGAGAAAGTCACTGTCACATTGCTGTTATTCCAGCCTGCGGCGTTGGGAAGTGGGCTGACGGATGCGCTCGTCGCGGGCGGAGCCACGTTGACAGGCTCCATCACCGCAAAGGGCAAGAAGGAGGTCGTGTCGCCGCAGACGATCAAGTGGACTGGATCGTTCGTCGCTGGTGTCGAGATCGGCTGCCAGGAGCCTGTCTGAGTGTCGAAGTGTTGCAGCGTGACAGCGGCAGGATTGGTAAAATCCTGTCCGCCATAGCTCACGCATACCATCGCCGGCGGCGTGAATTGGGCTGTCGTGGACAAATTGAAATACACCGGGGGGTTGCCAAGCCGGAAGTTGACCGGCACGGCCGGACCGCTGGAACTGGCAACCAGAGTCGTGGTTCCCGGCGCGGTTACACTGCCAAAGGTCACCGTAACCGGCCCCTGCCCGCTGTTCGCGTCCTGTGGAAGCACCGTCACATTCGATCCAGCGGGTGTGTTGGAGCATGTGGTGTTGGAAGCAGGTTTTGTGCTCTGGCCGTTCACTACCGCGTCTTCTTCGGTTGCAGTGCATACCAGCGAAACGTCGAGAGAATCGACAATGTAGCCGGAGTTGAGGGCCTGGCCTGTGACGGTCGAGTACAACGTGACCTGATCCTGAGACTGCGAAAGTTGTTGGAACAGACCGAGGATGCTTCCGCATGGATTGTACTGCCAATAGTCGGAGACCGGTGCAAGAATGGCCGATGCAAGGGTCTTCTGATTGGAAGCGAGACTCACCAGGTTCCATTGGACATTCTGGGCGCCGGTGGCATATGCGAACACCAAGCTCGTCTCCGGCTGATCTGGACTGAATCCCTGAGTCTCGACTCCGAATTCGTCATCGTCCGCGACTCCAGGAGCGAAGATGTAGTTATTGGCCTGATAGATGGGGTTGGCCTTCGCGACGTTCTGCACCTGGTAAATCTGCACGCTGCCGCTTGTGGGAGTGTCAAGGAGATTGAGCAGCAAATAGCGGCCCGATGGACTGAACGAGACGTGAGCCTGCCCCCCGGCAGTAGTTGAAGTGCTGAGCAGATCTCGGCAGCTGTTCTGATTTTGCGGCGCCTGCGGGCAAACAGTCAGATCGTAGACATCGATGTTGCCGATCTGGTTTGGTGTCAGTCCCACCACGGTTTCAACAACCAGACGGTCGTCATCTGGGCTGAATCCCCAGCTCAATGCCTGTGCCTGCCCCGCTGACATGAGTTGTTTCCCGGAAGCGTCCTGGACGGAGATAGCGATGTCATTCCCGTTGAAACTCGGCACCACCGTGTATTTGCCGCTGGGAGATGAGAGCGGATCGTCGCTCGCGTCGACTGGCGAAGCGGGGGCCTGATAGGCGCCGGTCTGTGAGCAGGCGCAAGCCGGCGTTCCGCCGACTCCCGATGGGGCTGTGATGGTTTCGAGAAGTCGCGCCGACGTGCTGTTCAGAAAATCGCCGGAACTGTCCTGGTATTGCGCGGTGATCGAATGCAGACCTACCGAGAACACCGTGATGGGCGGAGTAGTTACGGATGCGGCTGAAGCGGTTCCGGAGATCTGCAGAGAGCCAATGACCGTTTGGCCATCCCGGAAAACGATCGTTCCGTACATATTTCCAGCCCCGGCAGCCTTTGCTGAGACTGTTGCCGTAAGCGTTACAGGAGTTCCGTAAACTGCAGTCGGCGACGACGAGGTAAGGGTGGTGAGTGTCGGCGCGGGAACCGTGAAGGTCAAGGGCGATGACTGGCTTGGGAGGAAGTTCGCGTCGCCCTCATAAGCGAAGACGACAGTTTGCGAACCTGGTGGCAGGAACGGGGCGAGATTTATGTTGGCGGCGCCGTTGGTCAGGGTCGCTACACCGACCGTATTTTGATTGTTCTGGATTAGGACCCGTCCGGTTGGTGTGCCGCTGCCGGGCGAAGCTGGATTGACACTGATATCGGCGGTAAATGCGGATTGGGCTTGTGCGATGAACGTACCGTCCTGAACGATGGTGATCGAAACAGGTGCGGACTGGGAAGACCCATAGTCCAGATCCCCGTGATATAAGGCAGTGATCTGATGTTGCGAACCGGCGGAAATCAGGAGAGGATCGGTGACGGAGACGGCGCCGCCTGCGCCCAGAGGCTGATCGTCGAACTGGATACCATCAACAAGAAACGTAACGCCCCCTGTGGGGAAGACGACTGGAGGCAAGTCTGAGGCAGGGACTACGGTGGCAGTGGCCGTGATCGACTGGCCATAGACCGGTTGAACCGGAGTTACGGTGAGTCGAACAATGCTGGGTTGTGTTCCGGCGCCGCCGAGTCGAATCACCTGCGGGCTGTTCGCCGCGTTATCCGTAATGTCGATCTCCCCTGTTCGAACCCCGTAGTTGGTCGGCGTAAAGCTGACCTGAATCGTGCATTGCTGGCCGGGCGCGAGCTGCGCATTGGCGCAACTGCCCCCGGCCGCGAAGTCGCCCGTGGCGCCAATGCTGGTAATGAAGACCGTAGCGCCTCCAATGTTGGTCAATGTCACCGTTTGCGCGCCGCTGCTGGTGCCAATTGCCTGGGGAGCGAATCCTATCGAAGCGCTGCTAAGGCACAGGTCCGGCAAGTTCGAATATCTGCTGATCACGGAAACGTTGTCGGAGTTGAGATTGGCGATGTAGATGCTGCAGAAGTACGAATCCCGAACCGTGGCCATGGACGTATTGCCGACAGTGATGTTGGTGATCGGGAGTAGAAGATCTCCATCGATGACCGTTACGTCCCCGGCGCCTTCGTTCGCAACGTAAACCAGGTCATCGCCCTCATCGATCGCAATCTTGTTGGGCATGGGAACGGGCGGTGGCACTTGGGTCTCCGCTGTACGTCGCGGTGTTCGAGTGGGTTCCGGTCTGGAGGGATGTGGCGCTGAGCTGCGCCTGCCCGTCGTTCAGCTGCACGGTGCCGAGCGGGTTGCTTCCATCGGAAAACACAACGGAGCCCGTAGGAGTTCCGGCGCCTCCGCCGAGAACCGATACCGTTGCGCTCAAGGTCACCATCGCACCCGAAGCCGACGGGTTCGGCGAAGATGTCAGCACAACCTGAGTCGGCGTGAGAGTTCCGGTTGCCGAACTCAGCTTGGCGACAAACGAATTCGCCAGCCCCGCCAGCGACGTCTGGACCACGCCGCCTGTGACGGGAAAGTTAGCCGACTCGGTGGTTCCGGTGACATACACGTTGCCCGGAGGATCTAGCGCGATCCCCGCTCCGGAGTCGTAAGAGGATCCGCCGAGGTAAGTCGCGAACGTCAGTGCGGACCCGGCTGAGTTCAATTCAGCGACAAACGCATCTCCGCCGCCGCCGTAAGTAGTCTGGGGCGATGATGCAGCGATTCCCGGGAAGTTTGAAGAGTCGTTAACGCCGGTGAACCAAGCGTTACCGCTCGCATCGGCAACGATGGAGTTGGCCGTGTCGGTGCTGTTGCCGGCGATGAATGTGGAGTATACAAACGCGCTTCCAGACGGGTTCAACTTCGACACAAATGCGTGATAACCGGAACTGATGCTGGATTGCAGCGCATTTGCGACGGGGTAGTCTGCTGAATTCGTGTATCCGGTAAGATACGCATGTCCCCCGCTGTCGACAGCCACAGAGGACTTGCACCTCCAAGCTATTGAACATGCCCGGCGCACGACTAAACCGCTGGCGCGGCGGACGCTGCTGCATGCGATACTTCCGACATAGTGGTCTGCCGCAAATCCGGAATCGCATCTCGCCTGTTTCCTCTATCTCTTTATTATTCTATCTATTGCGGGCGAAATCCGATTCAATTCTCATAGCCTGACCGCATCCGCCGCAAACGCCGGCGGCTCACTTCAGACGATCCTATCGAAACTGCCCCGGCCGAGAGAATCGGGCTAGACCCTGCCTCGTGTGCCGGGGTAGTCCCGATAGGAACCTAACATTTACGGGGACTAATCCTGCACCATGCGAGCGCCTGCCTGAGGCAAATGGGGTTATACTGGTTCGCAGCCGAAAGGCAAAACGGAAATTCCGGTTAATGGGATCAAGCCTCCCATTCAGTCCTCCTCCATCTGTGGGGATAAAAACCAGCTTCCTTGAGTAGGGTTTTTCCTTAGTGTACGCCGATCTTTGGCATAAGTGATTGCAGTCACTTTGAACGGCGCTCGCAGGTCATAGCATGGCATGCAGACTGGGGAATGGCCGGCATTTGAGCGGGGAAGGAATTTGTATGAATCTCGGGTTTATTGAGAACAAGACATACGACGAAATTTCGGTTGGCGACACAGCCAGGACAGAGCACGTTTTAACCACGGAAGACGCAATGGCTTGGGCCTCGATTTCCGGATTCAACTCCGTTCTGGACTCCGATGAAATCATCGATCGCGCCGTGAGCAGCATGCTTCCGACAGGACCAAACATGTGGTGCGCCTCGCTCATCTCCGGTCTTTTCGCCACGAATCTACCCGGGCCTGGATGCTCACTGACGAGCGTGTCGCTCGCGTTCCATAAACTCATCCGTGTCGGAGATCGCATTTTCGTCAAGGTCGAAGTTACGGCCAAGGACGATTCTACAAAGAGGGTTACATTCGATTGCGAGGCAAGCAATAGCGCCGGCGCGTCCGTCTTTTCTGGTACTGCCCAGCTCATCGCACCTACGGAAAAGCTCCGCTTGTCCACGCTCCCGGTACCCCGACTCATTGTGAACAATCCCTATCGTCACTACCGCGATTTGATCTCGCGTGCAAATTCCAGGCAGGCTGTGAAAACCGCGATCGTTTGGCCGTGCGACGAACTATCTCTCGGAGGCGCCATCCAGGCATCCAAAGAGGGGTTGATTGTTCCGGTTCTTGTGGGCTCTGAATCAACGATCCGCAACATTGCCGAAACCATGCAACTCGACTTGGGAAGCATTCAGATCGTTGACATCGACGATCGCCACCCGGCTGCCGTGCGGGCCGTAGAGATGGCTCGCAGGAGCGAGGTCCAAATGCTCATGAAGGGTTCTCTTCAGACTGACGAACTCATGAGCGCTGTCGTGTCGCGCGAAGGAGGGATGTGCACAGGGAGGCGCATCAGCCACGTATTTGCTTTGGATGTACCTTCCTATCACAAGACTCTCTTCGTAACCGATGCGGCCATGAACTTCCAGCCGGACCTGGAGACCAAGATCGACATTCTGCAGAATGCTATCGACATGATGCTCACGCTTGAG
>Ga0181530_10001039_pt1 | contig 35283 bp, 25 predicted proteins | sample PEATcosm2014_Bin_42_FD_119769 | JGI IMG/M metagenome (GOLD analysis project Ga0181530, IMG submission 119769) | Peatland microbial communities from MTU Mesocosm Facility, Houghton, MI, USA - PEATcosm2014_Bin10_60_metaG | ecosystem: Environmental > Terrestrial > Soil > Wetlands > Peat | place...
GGCTATCTCGCCCGCGCACACGACCCGCCACCCGGAAATACCGTGATCTGGAGAGGCCTGTCCCGATTAACAGATATTGAACTGGGCATCATGATCGGAGTTCAACTTGTGGGTAATTGAAAGGAACTCGAGACGCTTACAGTTATATTGTGGAAACAGTGGCGCGAGCGAGTGAAATGTCCGCTTGTGCGCCGGGGTGTGGCGACGGTATGTTCCCCCTCATGGACTGATCGTTCTTGTTCGTGCTATTCGCAGCGGCCGGTTCACCTGTCAATCTTGGGCGTGTGCAGTCAATTCCTAGAATGTATTCTCGGATGTATTTTCGGAATTTCAACATATAACTCATTTATCATGAGATGGTTCGAATCCCTCCCTCCCCGCCATAGACCATTCCAGCCCTGTCCATCCGTGTCCAGCCCTCGGCAGCCAAGCCTACATTCGCCAGCACGCAAATCGGCATGCATTCTGGATTGACCATGTATTTTCGCAAGAGGTATCGGTCATGGAAGTGAATAAGCTGACCGATTTGGCAGTCCAGAAGTCCAGGGCCGGGGAGAAAGACTACGCCATGAGCGACGGTGCGGGCCTTTATCTCTGGGTCACAACCGCTGGCGGCAAGCTCTGGCGATGGGGCTACGTGTTCTATGGCAAGAACAAAACCATGTCTTACGGTAATCACCTGTAGGCCCTCCACCTTCCCGCATACCTCTTTCGCCCCGGCCGCCCACATTATCGCGAAAACTTGCAATCACGCAAAGCGGGTTGGCTGATGCAGGATCAGGCGGCGGTCACGCAAGGTGGGTCAGGAATGGTCCAATAGCTAAGGAATACCCTTGGAAAGTTAATAACAGGCTCCAGTATTCTAGGTGCCTGACGGACTACGAGAGGAGCAAGAGAATGTCACGAATGGTTCGCACCGCGTGCCTTGCAATTGCGATCGTGGCGACAGGAATCGCCGTTTTTGCCCAGGACGGGAAGCAACCGCGAGGGAAGCAAGTGAATCATGTCACTGTGACCCATCTCGGCCAACAGCTGGAAGAACAACATCCCTGGGGCGCAATTCACTGGCTTATGAACAACAGAATTGATCCGGATGCACAACAGACGTTAGGCATTGTGCGCATCGATCCGGGAGAGAAAAATGCTCTGCATCTGCACCCGAATTGCGAGGAGTTGATGTACATCCTCTCGGGGGGCGGCTCGACCACAGTTGGCGGCAAGGTGGTTACTCTGCGCCCCGGAGATCTGGTGCGAATTCCGGCGGGAGTTCTGCACCAAGCTACCGCTACGGGACGGGAACCGCTGATAGCAGTGATTTCCTATAGCTCAGCAGACAGACAGGTGATCAATTATGAATCGGAACACAAGTAGGCTGACAAAAGCTTAAAGCGTGTTCCGGCGGATCTGGTCCGGCCAGCCGCTTACACGTAGCTATACGGGATCCAGACCTGCATTGCGGAAGGGCCGCGGTTTGCCCATGCGTAGTAAGGGATCAGCCTTAGGCTGGTTGGCTTTACCGTCACTTTCTCGTTGTCGGCCGCGGTGTAGTAGAGGCTGTTTTCTGCCGATGAATGGTTGATGGACCCTGGGTGATCGAGAACCATCACACCATCGAGGAGATTCGCATTGAAGCGCGCGGTTGTGCTCGCGCCAAGGTGCGCCGTGTAGCCGACCATGTTCATGGCCCGCTCAGGATCGATCTGATCGAAATGTTCCATGCAGAAGACGATTGGACCACGTTGAAACGCTACGCGCCCCCGATCATCATTGACGGCGGGATTCGCGTTCAGCAAGCGGGTGGTCATGTCAAAGCTCAACTCGATGACGTCGCCCGCCGACCAGCGCCGGCGAATGGCAAGATACTCTCCCGCCCGCACGTCGCCCGAGTGCGTCCCATTCACCTTGACTAAAGTTTTTTCAGACCAGGCGGGGATGCGGACGAATACCGCGAACTCGTCGGGGGTCGCCGGGCTCACGGTGATACGGACTTCGCCTTCCCATGGATAGTTTGTCGTTTGCTGGACCTTCAGTCCATTGCCATTCTGGAGATGCCAATGCAGCTCTGAGTTGTCATAAAGATGCACATATACGCCGTCGGAACTGGTACTGTAAAAGTAGCCTGGCAGAGAGGCAAACGTTCGCTCCAGATTGGGCGGGCAACACGTCGTGTCGTACCAGGGGTTGCGGATTTTGCCTTCCGGCGCGTGACGATCGCTGGAGTTGCCGCTGAGATCGAAAGCCAGCGGATTGCGATAGCAATAGGTTTTGCCGTCGAGCGACATGCCGGAATTAATCCCGTTGTAAAGAGCGCGCTCGATGACATCGGCAAAGCGCGCGTCACCTGAGGCAGCCAGCATGCGCCAGTTCCACATCATCATGCCAATCGCAGCACAGCTCTCGCCATAGGCACGGGCATTGGGCAATTCGTAAGGATCGCCGAAAGCCTCGCCTGCTTCGCGGGCGCCCACGCCGCCGGTAACATAAAGTTGATCGCGCGTGAGATCCTCCCAGAGCGTGTTGAGTGTGTTCCAGTAGGCCGGATCCCCTGTTTCAAGGTAATAATCCGTAGCGCCGCAGCATGCATACATGGCGCGGACCGCATGGCCCTCAAGATGGGTACGCGAAGTGAAGGGAACGCCGCAGAACATGTAAGTGATCTGTTGCGGGCGCAGCGGGATACGCTCGTCGCCGTGCAGAATGTAACCTGCGAGGTCGAGATAGGCCCGTTTGCCCGTTGTGCGGTATAGCTCGACCAGAGACATTTCAATTTCAGGATGGCCTGCGACAATACCCTTCTGGTTGACGCCGGGGCCGTAGTTCGGAAGCAGGAAGCCGTCAACGAAGCGGATGCCGGCGTCAAGCAGAGTTCTGTCGCCGGTGGCGCGATACAGGGCAATCGCTCCCTGCAGCATGTGACCGAGGCAATACAACTCGTGACCGGTGGTCTGCGTGTCATAGAGCATGCGCAAAGGCTCGCGATCGTTCTGGTAATAGGTGTTGAGGTATCCGCTAGGCTCCTGTGCGGCGACAACATCCCGAATCATCGCCACGGTGGTTGCGCGCAGTTCTGGATGATCGGAAGACTGCAATGCAAAGCCAACCGCCTCAGCCCATTTGTAAATGTCGGAGTCAGAGTAGACGGGTCCAATCTGCGGCGCCGCGGATTTGCCCTCAAGACGCAGGAAGTTGTTCATTCGGCCGTGCGCGATCAGTTCGTCGTGCATGGAGGGAATACTCGAATCGACATTCGTGGCGCGGCGCTTTGACCAGAAGCCCTCCTGAATTTCGACAGAACTCACGGGCAAGGTTCGGAGTCTTGCGTGTGGGGAGCGGGAGAGATCGATGACGCCGGAATCCTTCCACGAGCCGGTCGAATCGTCGAGGCGAGGGGCTCCAGCAAGCGAGTTGAGCGCGCCGGTGATCCGCGGCCGCGCTTGGGCAATTGCAGCAGGAACGACGGAAGCTGCAGCGGAGGCAAGGAATTTGCGGCGGGATAATTTGGATTTCATCGAAGCTGCTCCTTTTCACATTCCGGATTCCAGCGTGGACCTGTTGCGCGGAATCCGGAGGCCCGATTGCGAAACGGATCCGAGTGAGTTCAAATCCGCGGGACCGATGATATCAAGTGTTGCCCGCGAACTTCAATCGATCAACTCGGCGGAAGGCCAGCCGTTTTCCCACATAAGGGTTGAGATTTGCAGGGCCGATTTGCCGGTCTCATGATCGTAGGCATGGTACACGATGAGGTCAGGCGCGCCGTGGCGGAGAAGAATCGATTCGCCGCCGGGCCCTAGCCATACTTTGTTTGCCGTGAGCAGATTGGTGCCGCCGCCTTGCAGCATCGGAACTCCATCCCGGTCGACATACGGTCCGGTGACTGACTTTGCACGGCCAACCACGGTGCGGTAGGTACTCTTCACCCCTCTGCAACAGAGATCAAATGAGGCGAAGAGGTAGTAGTAACCTCCATGATGAACGACAAAGGGGGCTTCAATCGCCTGCCAGTTTCCCGGCAGGCCGGGAGGATTTGGCTCCACGGTGGCCGGCCGAACGCGGCTTGCCAGCGAGTAGGTTGTGGTGTCGTTCGCTGACAGCTTGCCTGTTAACGCATCTAGCGCGCGCATTTTGATGCCCGACCAGAAGCTGCCGAATGCGAGCCACGCATGATGTCGGTTGTCTTCAACATAATTCGGGTCGATTGCGTTAAAGTCGTCTGTCGCTTTTGACTCGAGCACGACACCTTCATCGTGCCATCCATACTGCGGACTGCTGGGATCGAGAGTTCGTGCCGTGGCCAGCGCGATGCCGGAAGTGTTCTTGCCGAAAAGAGAGTATGCGTAATAAAGACGGTATTGTCCGTTGGCAAAGGAGATGTCGGGCGCCCACAGTTCCTTCGTGCCCGGGCTCCGCTCCTGAATCCACGCAGGGATCGCATCGAATACCTGGCCGCACAAGCGCCAGTAAGTCAAGTCAGTGGAGCAGCGGATTGCCAACTGTCCGCCGGTTTTTGTTTTGCCCGTAGTGAAGACATAATAGGTGCTGCCCTCCAGGATCATCGACGGATCGTGCGCCCCTGTGATGTCTCCCTCCAGCTTGAACGCTTGCGGCTTCGGGGCCGCTGCAGCGACGGCGCCTAACAAAACCAGTGCGGATGCCAAGAGTCGAAAGATAGCTTTTCGATTCAATGCGACGCTCCTACCACTTCAAGTGCATGAGCGAAATAGCCTGGCGCGGTAACGCTGTGGAGACGATAATCCTGCCGCTTCTTACGTCAAGCCATTCGGGAGATGTGAGAAGTTGCAATTGGCCGGCCGCCTTGAGCTGGGCATACTGTTCCGGGGTCGGCGATTGCGGCGATCCCATCGACTTCCAAGCGGTGTAGGCGTTGCTGTGCGTGCCATCAATCCGGTAGTGCTCGAGCAGGACCTTCTTCACGCCAGCGGGAATTCCGGCGATCGTGACCTGAACTTCGGCATCTGGGGCCGGCACATCGTCGTCATGGTAATTCCAGACCATGGCTGCTGCTTCGTGCTCCGACTTTGTCGCGAAGGCGTCGATGTCCGGCGCCTGGCGCACGCCATCACTCACGATCTGCTTCAGCGCCAACTGACCAGTGCTGGTGGTAGCCACGCGCTCACCCGACATGAGCCCTGCCATGCGGAAGAGGTTCAGGATGGGCTTGTCGACTCCATTTGTTGCCAGCGTGCGGAATCCCTCGAAGTAATCCTTACCTTCGAATTCAAACGACCACGAAACCATCGCGATCAGATTCACGTGGGTGGCATCCTGGAGGTCGAACATCGCTTTCATCGCGGTTGCAGTATAGGAGGGATAGAGCGGCCCGTTCCTGTAGGCATTGGCAGGATTCACCTTCATCGAACAGCCGGCGCAACCTTCAGGATCGGCCTCGCTTAGGATGATCGGCAGATGGGCAAACCACGGATACTTCGCGACCACAGTAAACCCGTTTTGAACCGATTTCAACTCGTCGGATATTCCCATGCGCACGCGGCCATCGACCACGCTGGGCCGGCCCTTTGGATGGAACGAGATGAAGTTGAGCGGCACAGGCTTGCCATCGGCCGCACTTTTATCGTTCAGGCAATGCTTCAGAAAGCTGTCGAGAAACTCAGTGGCTTTCGGGTTGGCGGGGCCGGTGCTCGCCGGCCCGCCAACGATGGCATTGGGTAATGCGGCGCGAACGCCGGCGACGGCATAGTCGTACAGTTTGAAGTATTCAGCGGGGGTTCCGTGCCAGTAGAGAATGTCAGGCTCATTCCATACTTCGAAGTACCAAGTGCTCACTTCCTGCCTGCCGTAACGCTGGACGAGGTGATCGACATAGTGGCGCACAAGATCGCCCCACAGTTTGTAATCCTTCGGCGGATTGTTCGAAGCACCGCCCATGGTCGGCTTGGGGTAGTGGAGTTGATACTCGGTAATTCCCGGAACCACGGATGCAAGATCTCGGGGCATGAAGCCGAGCTCCACCATGGGCCGAACGCCCGCTTCCTTGTATGCGTCGAAGGTCTGATCCGTAATGGTGAAATCGTACGTCGGCTTGCCATCGGGGCCGATGCTGAAGACATTCGAAGAACTCCACTTCAGTTCAGGGACGCCATTTCCCGAAGTGAGAAGATGGTGGGCGCGAATGTAAACAGGCTCGGGGCTCAAGTCGTGCAGTTCTCGCAGGAGCTGCCGTCCATATTTCATGGTTGTGTAATTTGACTCGTCGTAACCAAACCATCTGTAGATTGGTGTGTATGGGCCCAGCGGCTTGGACAGGTCAACGTTCACCGTGACCGGCGATTGCGCCTGGCAGGCAATAGCCAGTATGACAGCAATCATAAAGCACACAAACTTATGCATCTTCATTTCGCTCTCTTCCTAACCTTCAGGCAATGGCGGGCCAGGCGTCACCTTTGCAGGTGTAACGATTCTTCGCCGGAACCACTCTTCGAGTTACTTCGCGCGCCAGCCCCGTCATTTCTGTGCGCCGGCGTAGTCGACGTCTGCAGCCTGAGTGGTCAGTGTGCTCGGCGGCCACTCGCCGCCGGCTGTGACTGCGAAGGTCCCCTTTTGACGGATATCATCGGAAGCGCTTCCAACCATAACATCAAATGTTCCTGGGTGAATCACATAGGAATGCTTGTCGACGTCCCAAAACGATAGTTGCTGGATCGGCAGAGCAAAGTTCACCGTCTTTGTCTCTCCGGGGCTCAGGCTGAGGCGCTCGAATCCCTGCAGCTGCTCCTTGGGTTGAATCTCGCTCTGATCGTTGTTATGCACGTACATCTGCACTACTTCTTCGCCGGCGCGGTCGCCTGTGTTCTTTACGTCCACATACACCTGCACCGAGCCGTCGCTTCCGACTTGATGAGAAGGAATATTGAGATTGCTGTATTCGAAATTCGTGTAGCTCAATCCGCGGCCAAACGCGAAGAGCGGCTTTTCATTGAGATACATGTAAGTGAATCCCTTGGTAATGTCGTACTCGGTCATCGGAGGAAGGCCCCGCTCGCTGCCATAGACCGTATAAGGTAAGCGACCAGACGGGTTGTAATCGCCGAAGAGCACGTCGGCAATTGCCGTGCCGCCCTCTTCGCCGGCCCAGAACATGTCGAGCACGGTGGAATAGGGCATCGCCATTGCGCGCTGGCCTCCGCCGGCATAAGGCGGCGCAAGCGAAATAGGCCCGCCATTCAGTAACACGATCGCTGTCTTCGGATTGGCTTGCAGCACTCTCTGCACAAGCGCGATTTGTACCGGAGGCAGGTTCAGGAATTCGCGATCGAGGCCTTCCCGCTCCAGCATCTGATTGGTGCCGACGAACAGAATCACAACGTCGGCGCCTTTAGCCGCGGAAACCGCCTCCGTGATGCTGGCGTCAGGGTTGTCGGTCTCCATGATCCCGCTTCCGCGCGCGTAGAGCACCTTTACGCCTGGTCCGACTTTCTCCTGAATTCCCGCCAGAGGCTTCACAAACTTGGAGTATTCGCCCGTGTAATTCGGCCCGGTTTGCGCGTAGTCGGCGAACGGCCCGATGACCGCGATGGATTGAAGTTTGGTCTTGTCGAGAGGAAGAAGATGGTTCTCGTTTGCGAGAAGGACAATCGATTCCCGAGCGGTTTTGAGGGCGAGTTGCCGATGAGCGGGCGAGTCGATGACGTCGGGGCCAAGCTTGGAGTAAGGAACCATATCCGGAGAATCGAACTCTCCGAGGCGGAAACGAATCGCCAAAACTCTGCGCAGGGATGTATCGATCTCTTTCTCGGTCAGCAACGCCTCGCTGAGAGCCCTGGGAAGCGCGATGGCATAGGAGCCATCATCCAGATCGCTGCCGGCAAGAATCGTTTTCGCGGCGGCTTCTTCCAGAGTGGGATACTTCCGGTAAGCGTTGACAAGATTCTGCACCGCGCCGCTGTCAGGCACCACGAAGCCCTGGAATCCCCATTCGCCACGGAGAATGTCGGTGAGGAGCATCTTGTTCTCCACGTTGGGCATGCCGTTAATGCCGTTGTATGAGGACATGATGGAAGACGCCTTGCCTGCCATGATCCCGGCTTTGAATTGCGGCAGGTAATAATTCCTCAGCGCGCTTTCCGGAACGACGTCGTTGCCGGTCTTGATACGATCGCGTTCGTCATCATACGCCGCATAGTGCTTGAGAGTGGCCGCGAGCTCAATGTATTTCGGGTCGTTGCCTTGTGTGCCCAGGACGTAAGCAACTGTGATTCGGGACGCCAAAAGCGGGTCCTCGCCGAAGGTTTCCCAAATGCGTCCCCATCGCGGATCGCGATCCATATTAATGACTGGCGAACGATACACGAGCCCGTTGTGAGCAATTCTCTTCCCGTCGGGTGTGATCGTGATTGCCTGCCCGCGAACCAGTTCGGTGGTTCCAGACACTGTGTGCCAGTAGTTATAAACAGCTCTTCCCTCGTCGGCGATAGCTGCGGCCACATCATGAACCAGGGTGGGATCAAACGTTGCCGCCATGCTGATGGGCACGGGAAACATCGTCGTCGGCTGCGTCCAAACGATGCCATGCAAGCTCTGATTCCAGCCATTCATCGCCGGTATCTTCAACCGGTCGATCGCCGGCGCCGTTGTGCTGAGCAGCGAAGTTTTCTCTGCCGGGGTAAGTTGCCGAATAAGATCGTCGACTCGTTGATCGATCGGCAGGGATGGATTGAGATAAGCCGATTGTGCACTTGCCCACAGCGGCAATCCGAGGACGATAGCCATCAGGCCGGAAGCAGCTCTCTGCATTGTCTTTTCTCCTGAGAAAACGTGCGATTGATTCCGCGGGGTGTAATTGGAGCAAAATCAGATGTCCCATCCCTGCTCCAACACCAGGTCGCAGCGGGGATGGGACTCGTTGCTTATCGAACAGCGGACCGCGTCGCTAGAACACGTATTTCAAGGCAAACTGCAGCTGCCTTGGAGTGTTAGAGATACTGGTTATCGATCCGTAAGCGGAGGAATCGATGTTGGCATTGCTCGGGCCCGAGAAGTCGGTCAAGTTGGGGAAGTTGAACACCTCGAAGCGGAATTGGAATTTCGAGCCTTCCGTGACGTTGAATTCCTTGAAGAGAGACGCATCAGTTTCCTGATGGTTAGAGGTGTAGCAAGTGTTTACGCCTGAATTGCCATAGGTGTAGGCAGCGGGCACTGCATAGGCGCTTGCGTTGTATTCGTGAGTGAGTGAACCCACGCCGGTGCATCCGCCTGCGGCTACTACATTCGGATGCTGAGGGGTCACCCCGATGTTAGCCACGTCGGTGGAGATGGTGGGGGTCCAGGGAACTCCACTGCGGAAGTTATCGATGGTCTGGAACTGCCAGCCCCCAAGGACGGCATTCACAAACGGATTTGCGTTGCTCATGAAACGTTGACCGCGCCCAAAGGGCAGGCTGTATCCCAGGGCGACCGTCAGGATTTGAGGAATGTTGGAGCCGTCCACATATCTCGCCATGAAGCCGTCTCCTCCCATTTCGACCTGCTGGCCTTTGTCAATGTTTTTTTCGAACGTGTACGACACGGTGTACCAGAGTCCGGCAGACGTCCGCTTGTGGACTGAGGCTTGGAAGGAGTGGTAGATGGCGGAGGCGTCCTGGTTGTTGTAATTAATCGTTCCAAAATTCGTATAGGGACGCCGGGCTTGAATGGCACCCGCAGCGGGCGTGGGATCGTTGACGTTGAGCGTGCCCGGCAGATGTCTTCCCGACGTGCCCACGTAATTGGCGTCAACAACCATTCCCGCAGGAAGCTGCCTCTCAAAGCCAAAGCTCCAGTGCGCATTGCTTGCCATCTTCGCGAACTCGGGTAGCGGAGCCCAGGATACTGGCGTATTGGCCGGCGTCATACCGGCGCCGAATGCCTGACCCAGGAAGAAGTTCGCCGTGGTCTGCGTCGGGACAACATTTGTCGTGGCATTGACGGTTTGGGTGAAATCGAAGGGAATAAAGTTGAAGTTCAGACGTAGGTTGGTGCTCTCAATCTGGTAGTACTGGCCTATGCCGCCGCGAATCACCGTCTTCTCTCCGAAAGGCCGCCAGGAGAACCCGAAACGCGGTCCAAGCAGATCCCTGCTAATATTGGTTACCGTAAGCGGGAGACCTGCCGTGTGCGTTGTCTGAATCAAACTTCCGAAAATCGAGACGCCCACTGCGGCGTCGGGTTGTGCGTTCAGATTCACCGAGTTTGTACCGCTTGAGACGATGACAGGCTGGGCCTTAGTGGGATCGAACGTTGCCCCTTGTCCGAGATATGGAGTCAGCCAGGGCATATATTGGTAACGCAGGCCGAGTGTTACTGTCAGCTTTTCCGTTGCCCGCCAATCGTCCTGGACATAAAACTCAGAGAAGATTCCAGAGCCGCCCCAGAAGTTGGGATAGTTGCCACGGGTCGCGTTTGCCGGATACCCCAGCAACCAGTCGGCAAATGCGTCTCCGGTTCCGGAGGCGCCTTGATTTGAAGTCTCTGCCCCTGTGAAGCTGAAACTCCCGTCTGACGTGCGCGAGTCGAAGAGCAAAGTTTTGTCATCTTCGATCATGGTTCCCACCTTGATAAGATGGCGTCCTCTTTCCCATGTGAGGTTGTCAACCCATTCATAGATATATCTGTTCTGACCTTTGGGGCGGCCGTCGCCAAATTGCCCGGTCAAGTCTCCGCCAAGATAGTTCGTCAGGGCAAAAATTGGGAAAGTCCCGGCTCCAGGACTTATGAGCCCAGCCAGGGTCGAAGGGACGATGCCCGCCGCCGTGTCCATGGCGACGCCCTGACCATTCAATAAGGCAAAGCCCCGATACTGCCCTGGAAGCTCGTTGTAGAGCACCTCATTGGCGATGTGCGGTCCAATCGAACTGGTAAGGGATATTTCGAAGTCGGTGGCGGGCCCTTCAAGAAATGCGGATCCCAAAGCCGGAAACGGAGAAGCGTCGTTCTCCCGGTTGCGATCCGTGCTGTACCTGGCGAAGACCCGATTGGTCTTGTGGATGACTTGATCCACGCGCAGCATGAAGTTGTCGTAGCGATAGAAGTCGACTGGATTCGAAATGTAATCCAGCCCGTTTGGCGAATTGGGCAACGGGATGAGCTTATTGAAATATGTTGCGACCGAGGAGATACCTCCAGTAATCTTATTGCCCGGAAACTGCGTGCGGGCTCCGCCCGCCACCGTGGTGGTGGGATCGTAAATCTTATGCAGGCCCGCTGCGCTGAAGTCGCCTCCCAGCTGCGCCTGGGTGGGAACGGGAACATTGGAAGTGAGACCCTGGACCTGTCTGTTGCCCTCATAGCTTACGAAGAAAAAGGTTTTATTCTTTCCGCTGTAAAGCTTGGGAACCGGCAGCGGGCCGCCTATTGTCCCACCGAACTGGTTGCGCTTAAGCTCAGGTTTCGTTAATGCAAAGAAGCCCTGGGCGTCGGTGTCCTGGTTGCGCACAAATTCGAAAAGGTCGCCGTGGAATTGGTTCCCTCCCGATTTTGTGGTGGTATTGAAGGCGGCGCCGACCCCCGTGTATTCAGCGGAATAAGGACTCGATTCAACGTTGTATTCCTGCGTAGCGTCGATCGACGTCATGATCTGAGTGCCGCCTTCATGATGCGCGGTAATGTCGCCGCCATCGAGCAGGAAGTCTGATTCTTGTCCGTTGATTCCGTCGAACACGTTGCCATTCAAATTTTCGGGACGGACATTCTGCGTGTTCCCCGAAGCCGGCAGCGGAGCTACGCCGGGCGAGAGTTCGGCAAGTTGGGTAAACTGTCTGCCATTAAGGGGAAGACTTTCAACTTGCGTGTTATCGACGGTCATATCCAAGGAACCGGACTGTGTCTCCAGAATGGGGCCCTCAGTGGTTACTATCACCTTCATATTTGCCGCGCCAATGTGCAGATTCAGGTCCACCTCTGCTGCTTGGCCGACGGTGAGTTCGATTCCGCTTCGAACCTCTGTCTCAAATCCCTGCGCGCTCGCGCTCACTGAGTAAGTTCCCGGGTCGAGGGGAGTCACCACGTAATTGCCCGAAGCATCGGTCTTGACGGTCTCAGAAATGTTCGTAGCGGGGTTGGTGACAGTGATTGTCGCTCCAGCCACAGAGGCGTGCTGAGGATCGTACACTTGACCCACAATTCGTCCTGCTTGAAGCTGTGCAAATGCGGTCGCGCCGGTCAGCAGACAGACGCCGATAAGAGACAGAGCATTCAGTGATTTCTTCCTCATGTGGTCTTGCATTTAAGCCTCCTCCGTTGATTGTCCCCGGGCCGGGGGGCGGTAGATCGTTGGTCAAATGGTTTTTGCGAACAACTGCGTGCAAAGAAAGCTCAAGAGAATCGCAGTGAATCCTAGTTTCGGTAGTCAAGGTATGTCAAGCAAAAAATATGAAGATCAGGTTGTCTGATGTTTAGATCTGTTCTCTCGACGTAACATACTGAAAATAAATATGAAATGAGTGTCAGCAACGCGGTAACGCGTTCACTTGGAGCCTCTGGAGCCGTCGCATGCAGTCCCAAGTGACCGTCGATGGGGCTGCGGCGGCGCGCATACCTGGTTCCCCAAAAACGTTCTCTGCAGCCTGCCGGTGCGGCGATCGTCCTGGGGGCACCCCGGCACTCAGGTCTGCCTCCAGCCGGCCACAGAGATGGCGTCCCTCGCCATAGGCGGCTTATACCGTTGAGCTTGATTTCCCCGTGAAGGAAACCCATCTCATGCCAAAAACACAATCCTCGGACTCCAGGCTTGGTGGAACTGCCCGGCAAATGCACGTGATTCTCCTGACCCGCTCCTCTCATTCAGCCGCAGAATCCAACGTCACAGTCTGCCGCGAACCTGAGCTGTAAGAGATTACCGCGCGCATCGGCGCGTTCGTATTATTGATTCCCTGGTGAGGAACGTTGGCTGGAATCCGGATGATGTCACCCGCGTGCAGAACAACTCTCTTACTCCCGACCACAGCTACGCCACGTCGCCGTGGCTCTTCCGGCATTCGAATCCGGCATTGAACACCGCATCTGAATTGACGCCGCCGTGTTCGGCAGGCATCTGCTCTTTGACACTTTCTTCTCCTTGTCTGTTGCACCTTGCGTTGTCAGCGCGTCGCTCGAGAAGAATGGGCGAAGGAGCTCAGGCCTTCTCAGCCGACTTCGGCGCCATCTCGTCGATAAACGTCCAGATTGCCGAATGGTCCAGGTCGCCACTGCCCCGATTCATCAGGGCGATCAGCATCTGCTGCACCAGGCTCGTCAGCGGCAGCGCCACTTTCTTCGACTCGCCCGTGAGCAGCGCATTGCGAAGATCTTTCTGGTGCAAGCGAATGCGGAACCCGGGCTTGAAGTTTCGCGCGATCACCATCGGAGCCTTCGCGTTAAGCACCGTGCTTCCCGCAAGGCCGCCCTTGATGGCGTTGAAGACTACTTCCGAGTCCACCCCGCAGCGGTCAGCCAGCACCAGCGCCTCCGACATGGCGGCGATGTTGCACGCCACGATGATCTGGTTGGCCAGCTTGGTCACATTCCCCGCGCCCACGCCGCCGGTGAGCACGACGCTCGAACCCATTAGTTGCAGCAACGGCGCAACTTGGTCAAACGTCTCCTTGTCGCCGCCGACCATGATGGCCAACGTGCCGTCGATCGCCTTCGGCTCTCCGCCGCTCACCGGTGCATCGAGAAAGCCCACGCCCTTCTGCGCGCAGGCCGCGCCGACCTTCTGCGACACCAGCGGACTGATGGAGCTCATGTCGATCAGAATCAGTCCGGAGTGCGCGCCTTCCAGAACGCCGCCCGGCCCGAGCACTGCCTGCTCGACTTCAGGGCCATCTGGAAGCATCGTAATCACAATCTCGCTTCGAGCCGCTACATCCTTGCAGGAAGAGCCGCGCACTGCTCCGTCCTTCATCACTTCATCCACGGCCGCAGCAAACACATCATAGGCTGCTACCTCGTGCCCAGCCTTGCGCAGATTGCGCAGCATCGGCTTGCCCATAATTCCTAAACCAATAAAACCAATTCTCGCCACTTGCTTCTCCTATCGTCCCCGCGATGCGCAGTCAGCGCGTCGCGGCGCTTAACCACTGCAATCCGTCAGTAGTTTTTGCGGCCGGGCGGTACTCGCAGCCCAGCCATCCCGTGTAACCGATCTCATCGAGTAATCGGAAGAGATACTCATAGCGAACCTCGCCAGTATCCGGTTCGTGCCGCTCGGGGCATCCGGCAATCTGAATGTGTCCGCACTCGGACGCGTAGCGTCTGAGGCTCGTCGCCAGATCCCCTTCCATTACCTGCATGTGATACAGATCCATCTGCATTTTGAAATTGGGAGCACCAACGGCCTCGCAGATCTCATGTGAATCCTTTTGCGTGGAAACAATGAAGCCGGGAATGTCACGTGTATTGATCGCTTCAAGGAGCAGAGTCATGCTCCGCTTTGCGAGCTTGTCGGCGGCATACTTGAGGTTGGAGATGAGAGTTGCGCGGCACACTGCTGGATCGGCGCCGGTTGGGACTACACCCGCCATCGCATGCAAGCGAGGGACGCCGAGGCACTCGGCATATACGAGCGCCTTATCCACGCTTTCGCGAAATTCCGCTTCACGCCCGGGAAGTCCCGCAATGCCACGTTCGCCCGCGGCCCAGTTGCCCGCCGGCATATTGAAAAGGACAACCTGCACACCCGCAGCCTTTGCCTTCGACGCCACTTCCTCGGGAGGGTGCTCGTAGGGAAACAAAAACTCGACCGCGGTGAACCCCGCTTCAGAAGCCGCTTTGAACCTGTCGAGAAACGGGACCTCGTTAAACATCATGGTGAGATTCGCGGCAAACTGCGGCATACTGTTCACTCTCCTTTCCGGTGAAGTTCGCCATAATATCAGCGCCTTGAGTCACTACTCCAATGCGCGCGGCCCTGCCGTGCCGCGCTAAAGCCGATTGCAATGCCTCATTGAAATCGATAGTCGCCGTGATCCCGATCTTGCGCGCCTCAGAGTCTGGAATCCCGTCCGACACCAGCGCGATGTTGAGGCGCTTCCGTGTCTGGCAAAAGGCAAGGTAGGTGGCTGCGGCTACTTCGTCGTGAATCCTTCCGTCGACCACCATGGCCATCACCTCGTCTTCAGGCGTGTTGCCTAAGTCGACCAGCAGCCGGTGGTCGGGCGCGATCCCCTCAGGCGCGGGAATGATGAGGATGAGGGTTCCGCCGTCCTTGGCCAGCATGCCGCAGTTATTCACCGGTTTGAAGCCCTGCCACAAATCGCGATCGGCCGGATGCGAGCTGGCCACGACGATGTCGGGCCTCTCAGATAGTTCAATGGTGTAGATGGGTCGCGCTATCTCAATGCCGGCACGATGCGCCTTCACCACGTGCCCGGCCACGATTCCTGCAACCACGCCGGAGGCGTCGAGCACTACGTTCACAATGAATTTGAGGCCAGATTGGATGGCGATGGTTTCCATCTCTTTGCGAACCTCATTGTCGACGTTGCCCAGAATCTCGTAGACGCGCGGACCCGCGATGAGGTGTGTTCGTCCAGTCGTGATTGCATTTGTTACCCCTGGTTGCACCATCTTTGCGCCGCCCGCCCAGCCTGCGTACATATGCGGAATGATGTTGCCGACTGCAATTGTGATCGGGGTTTCAAGGTACCGGCGGCTTACATGAATCGGGATGCCGAGCGGCGTAATTCCCAGGTCGACGAAGTCCTCTGGCTTGTGGGAGAGATTGGTGACAGCGATGCGCCGCAAGACAGCCGCGCCAACTCGATGCTCGATCTCAGCCTCGCTCATCCAGCGGTGCGTACCGAGAGCGATCATTCCCGAGATCTCACTATCGGGAACTCCCGCCGCATTCAGCTCATCAAGAAGAATGGGCAGCACAAGTTTTTGCGGTGTAGTGCGCGTGCTGTCGTCGATTAACAGGAGTGTCCGTTTTCCGTGGCGGGCAACCAGTTCGTCCAGAGTCGGTGATTCGATGGGGTTGCGGATGGCGTGACGCACCGCCGCCGGAATGTCAGGAATCGAAGGCGCGTGACGAGGGCCCTCGACCCAAGCAAGATTTTCTTCAGGAATTTCAATGACCCGCTCTTCGTGGCCGTAGGGAAGTGTGATCTTCTTCATCATTTAGTAAACCTCGCTTGTTGCATGCGGTGAGCTTGCCTGTTTACGTGCCAATACGCGCTGCACGGCAGCCAAAATTGCTTCCAGGCTGAGACCGTATTTCTCGAGCAGGTCAGCGTAAGGCCCGGATTCGGCATAGGTGTCGTTTACGCCGACCCGTTCCAGCGGAATCGGATTTCGCTCTGCCAGACATTCTGCCACCGCGCCGCCAAGTCCGCCAATGATCGAGTGTTCTTCGGCGGTCACAATGGCGCCGGTTTCGCGAGCGCAGCAGACAATCAGTTCGGTATCGATGGGCTTGATGGTATGCATTTCGACAACACGAACGCGGATATCCTGCCGGGCCAGCAACCTTGCTGCCTCGATGGCGCGCGCCACCATCACGCCGCACGCGATTATGGTTGCATCGTCACCCTCGATCAGCGTGAGCCCTTCGCCGATCTTCGGCTCGTATCCGTCGTTGAAGACATCCGGGACCTCGTTTCGGCAGAGCCGGAAATAGACGGGGCCATCCCAAGCCGCAACCTGCGGCAGCAGCTTGCGCACGGCCAGCGAATCCGCCGGAATGACGATCGTCATCTTAGGTAGGCTGCGAAGGATTGCGAGATCGGAAATCGTTTGGTGCGTGGGTCCATCGAACGAATCGGAAAGACCTGCATAGGCGCCCGCCAGCTTGACATTGGCGCCGCCGAAGGCAAGATGCGTCCGCACCATCTCGAGCGCGCGAGTGGCAAAGAGGAAAGCGAAGGTATTTGCGATGGGCACCTTGCCGCTGTTCGCGAGGCCCACTGCGACGTCGACGAGCGCCGGTTCCGCGATACCCACATTGATAAACCGCTCGGGAAACGCCGCTTCAAACATATAACTGAAGTCGGAACTCTGCACATCTGCGCTAAGGACGACGAGGTCTTTTCGCGCATGGCCCAACTCCACAAGCGCTTCGCCGTAGGCTTTGCGCATCGGGCTCGGATTGACCAACGGGTTGTGGATCAGAGCGTCCATGCCCTTGCCCCTTCGTTTAGCTCGGCCAATGCCATTTCAAATTGTGCGTTGTCCGGAATGCCGCCGTGCCAGGCCGGCGAATTCTCCATATAGCTCACGCCCTTGCCCTTGGTGGTCCGCGCGATGATCACCACGGGACGTCCGTGAATCTCGTCCGCGCGGTCCAATGCATCCAGAATCTGTAACATATTGTGTCCGTGAATTTCGATCACATGCCAGTTAAAGGCAGCCCATTTGTCCGCGATGGGCTCGGTCGGCATCACATGCCGCGTTGTGCCTGTCTGCTGGACTCCGTTGTAGTCGACGACCACAGTGAGGTTGTCGAGCGCAAACTTTGCGGCCGTCATCATTCCTTCCCAGATCACCCCACTATTCAATTCACCGTCGCCGAGGATTGCATAGATCCGTCGCTTCGACGCATCCATGCGCGCGGCCAGAGCCATCCCGGCGGCAATGGCTACCCCGTGACCAAGCGGACCGGCCGCCACTTCCACTCCGGGCGTCTTTTGCGGTTCTGGATGGCCCTGGAGGCGCGAATCGAGCCCACGAAACGTGGGCAGCTCATCAACCGGGAAAAAGCCGCGATGGGCCAGCACCGTATAAAGCATGGCGCAGGCGTGTCCTTTTGAGAAAACCAGCCGATCCCGATCGTTCCACTGGGGATTCTCAGGATCGACGCGAAGATGATGGAAGTAGAGCGCAGTCAAGATCTCCGCGCACGAGAACGCTCCGCCGAGGTGTCCGGACTTGCGCCCATAAATCATCCGCAGCACCTGGACGCGGTACTCGTAGGCGCGGCGCGCCAGATCGGCCACCATGGCTTCAGTGTGCTGAATTCCGTAGGGATACACGGAAGCTGCAATCACCGAATTCATTGAAGGCGCTTTCACGCGTGGACCTCCGCGACAGCCCCGGCCCCGTACAACGTACGGCGAATGAACTCAAAGCCCGTGGTCCCACTGTTGTAGACAGGCACCGCAGTCTTGCCGAGGAAGGGTACCAGCGCCGACATGGAAAGCTGCGCCATTACGATGGAATCGACTTTACTCGAAAGTCTGTCGATTTCTTCGAGAAGAATTCTGTTGTGGGTTTCCTTGTCGCCTCTCTGGATGGCCTCAAATGCCTCGGGGCGCAGGACCGTTGTGATGTCAACCGGGCGCTTCTTTTCTTCCGCCACGATGCGAAGCAACCGCTCCGATGAAGGCACGGTCGTGGCGAGAGTTGCCAGCATGCCCACCCGGCTGCCCTGGGATACAGCAAGCTCCATCATCGGCCTATCGATCTGCATAATTGGAATGTCGATCTGGGGGCGAGCCAGCTCTGCCGCGTAGTTGAAGGTGGAGCATGCCAGAAGAATCAGTTCCACGCCCGATTCTTGGAGATTGTGTGCGTACTGAGCGAACCGGAAATAGTTGTGCTTGGGAATTACGCCCACACCGGCAGCGATATTGTCGCGCTGAATCGTGTCGTCGCAGAGGTGCATGACCTCAACGTCGGGAATGTATTTCTCAAGGAACGGCTTCATCGCGCCAATGGTGAGATGAATTGCATGAATAATACCGATTGATTTGGTTGGCTGAACCACCTTTTGCCTCCTCTTTGTGTAATGAAACCTCAGGCCGCCACAAAACGGGCCGGCGGCGATATCTTGAAATTGATTGGACCAATGACTCGAATCGAAAGCAGAATGACGCAGAAGCCGATGAGATGCAGAAGACCGACGCAAATGAAAACCGGGCCGTAACCAAAGCCGCGGTCGAGCAACTGCCCAACGACGAGGCCGAAGACAATACCACCCATTGCCCCACCGAAGCCGACCAATCCGGCGAACGAACCCACCACGCTGGAAGGAACGAGGTCTGAAGGCAAAGTCATGACCAAAGTGGACCACGACTGCTGGCCTGCGAAGGCAATGCTGAAAAGAACAATCACAAACTGTACGGGCGAGTGCGTGACCAAAAGGATCAGAGGCATGACTCCGGCGCTGACGCCCAATGCGATCTTGCGCGACAAGTTGAGCGAGAAACCGCGCCGGATCAACAGGCTTGAAAACCAGCCACCCAGCAAGCTGCCAATCCCCGCAGCAGCGTAGGGAATCCAGGCGAAATAGCCTACCTGCCTGGTATCGAAATGATGAACGTCGTACAGATATTTGGGCAGCCAGAAGATGTAGAAATACCAGGCCGCATCGCTCAGGAACTTGGCGAAGACCAGGCCCCAAACCTGAGGATAGCGGAACAGGTCGATCCAGCGAATCCTTTCGCCGGTCTCCACCTTCGGCGCCAGGACTTCTGCAAGTTCCTGCCTCTCGCCTGCGCTCAGGTCAGGATGCGTTGCCGCCGGGTGGTAGATCCTGATCCAGGCAAGAGTCCAAACCAGGCCGACGGCTCCAGACAGGAAGAACACCCAGCGCCAGCTCAGGTGGGCCAGTGTGATCGCGATCAAGGGCGGAGCCGCGACTGCGCCAACTGCCGTACCCGCGTTCATCAGGCCCATCGCAGTGGAGCGTTCCTGTGTGGGAAACCATTCTGCCATTGCTTTTGTAGCCGCCGGAAAACCCCCACCCTCGCCCATACCCAACAGAAAAAGGCTCACCGCCAACAAAGGGACACTCACAGCAAGCCCCTGGCTCGCGCAGGCCAGCGACCACCACAGCATGATCAGCAAAAATCCCTTGCGTGTGCCGAGTATATCGATGAGCTTGCCGCTGCCGGCGTACATCACCGCATAAGCGGCCAGAAACGCCGCCTGCAAATGAGAAAATTGGATATTCGTAACTGGGATTTCGCGCTGGATTGCTCGGATCGCGACGGGGAGCGTTTGCCGGTCGAAATAGCTGATGGCGATCGCCGCCGTGATCAGCAGGGCCATTTTCCAGCGCAAGCGCCCGGTCATTGAATCACCTCGGATGCTTCCGGCACCTCATGCTCGCAATTGGCCGATGCTGGATGATTGCGTATTGGCACCGCCATGTTTAAAAGGTAGTACGCCGCGGGCCCAAACATGAAAGCAGCACGCCCCAGAGGCTGAGCAACCGCGGTGACTTGTCTTACATTCGAAGCGGCGATCATTTCGGCCTGTGTGTTAAATATCAGACAAGCAGATGGTCAGATCTTTAACTTCGTGAGTATAATAACCGGATGTGGGGTTGTCAATGCTAAAGCCAGTTTCACGGAAAACCCTTGGGGAACAGGTGGCAGTACAGCTTTCTGACCAGATTGAGCGCGGCCAGTGGAAGCCGGGGGAAAAGCTGCCGTCTGAGGCCGAGCTCTGCGCAGCGCTGAACATCGGACGCTCGACCCTGCGGGAGGCATTGAAATCTCTGGCCTTTGTCGGCATGGTGCAGATGCGGCCGGGAGAAGGCACGTATGTCGTTGAGGAAAAACGGCGTCTTGTCGACCGAATCTTCGCAGGCGGATTACTGAGATCGCAAAAGGAACTGAGGGATGTTGGTCTAGCGCGCCAGGTTATTGAGGCCGAGACTGCGGCCCTGGCGGCGCTTCACGCCACGCCGGAGGATCTGGAACGGCTAGAGGCATTGTTGAATGAAATGCAGTTAAGCCTGGGTGGCCAAGGACGCCCTTATGTCGACCTTGACGTCGAGTTCCACCTGGAAATTGCAAAATGCTCAGAGAATCAAATGCTGCACGAGTTATTGAAGCCGATTCGAGGCGTCCTGGAGGAATGGATTGGGAAGTCGCAGCAGCTTCCAGGAATCCGTGAGGACGCACAGCGGCATCATGCCAAGATCTTCGCTGCGATCAAGCAACGCGACTCAGAAAAGGCCCGCCACGCGATGCGCACTCATTTGCAGACGTGCGGATCCGCCTTCAGCCTGCTTAATAAGGAAACAGAAGATCAAGACAACGGTGCTCACTGAGTTATCCCGATGTAAGAAATCTGGATTCCGCAAGGCAGGCCGACAAGCATGAGAACGAGAATCAATTTGTTACGAGCGCTGGCACTGGTTTTCACACTAAGCGGCGTTACGTTTACAGTGGCGCAGCAGTCCGCTGGGAGTTCCGATGGTACTCCGCCAAGACCTCAAGGCCCGTGTGACATCTATGCTGCCGCCGGGGATCCCTGCGTGGCCGCACACAGCACCACTCGCGCGCTTTACGCCTCCTATAATGGACCGCTCTACCAGCTTCTACGTCAATCTGATGGTAAGACCGTGGACATTGGGGTCGTCCGGCCCACCGCGTTGCCTGCGCCGGATGCAGGCGGATACGCCGACGGGGCTGCGCAGGACGCGTTCTGCGCCAACACTTACTGCTGGATCACGACTATCTATGATCAATCCGGCAAGCACAACGACTTGACCCAGGCGCCTCGCGGCGGATTCAGTGGTCCGGCTATGGGCGGGTTTAATAATGTGCCGATTGCCGACATGGCGCCAGTCTGGATCATGGGCCACAAGGTGTATGGCGTTTTCATCGAGCCGGGCATGGGCCTTCGCGAGGACGACGCAAAGGGCACTGCAGTCGATGACCAGGCCGAGGGCCAGTACTGGGTGATTAACGGCAAGCACTTCAACTCCGGCTGCTGCTTCGACTACGGCAATGCCGAGATCGACAGCCGCGACGACGATAACGGCACCATGGAGACCGCCTACTTCGGCGACGCACCCAGTTGGTTTCATGGAAATCCTCCCGGTCCGTGGATCATGACCGACCAAGAGAACAATCTGGTCGGTTGCTTCAACGCGGATGGATCCAAACTCTGCGACCTGCCGAACATCACCTGGCGATTCGTGACTGCGATCGCCAAGGGCGAACCACATCATTGGACCTCGATGGGTGGCAACGCGCAGGAGGGCGGTTTGTCGGTGATGTTCGATGGACCGCGCGTGAATGGCACCTACGACCCGATGCGCAAACAGGGGGCCATTCTGCTGGGTAACGGCGGCGACAACAGTAACGGCTCGCAAGGCACATTCTACGAAGGCGCGATGACAGCGGGGGGCACATTCCCAACCGACGCTACCGATCAGCTGGTGCAGGCCAACGTAGTGGCTGCCAGGTACGCGGCGGATCCGCTAAGCCTGGCGCCGGCGTGGGCGACTCTCGTTCCGCCAGGACTTCAGACGTTCGCGCCGGGATCCTCGCAGGACACGGTGGTCACGTTCATCAACACCACGGGCGCGCCTGCAGCCGGCCTCAAGTTGAGCATCTCCGTACCGAATAAACAGTGGACTTCTGTGGTTGACGGGACTTCCGAATTCTCGAAATCGTTCTCTGATTCGGTTGCGCCGGGTGCAAGCGTGAGTGCAACCTTCAAGGTCACCTCAGGTCCGGCAGCTTTCAATGGCGATCTGGTTGGGAATGCCTCGTGGACGAACCAGATGAGCGGGGCAAAGCAATCAGAAACAGCGGTTGAGAAGGTGCGAAACGTGTTCCCGATCAAGATCAATGAATTCCGCGCGAGCAATCATTCCCCCACAAACTCGACGGACTCATTTATCGAGCTCTACAACGCCGGCGACCATGACACTGACATCTCAAATTGGGACCTGACCGAGCACCCGACACAAGACGCGATCTTTTCGTCGGTGAAATTTCCCGCTGGGACAAAGCTCGCGGCTCACGGGTTTTACCTTCTCGGCCTCTCCACCTCGGGACTCGCGGTTCCGGCGCGCGCGGGCGATTCCACGATTCGCGTCCGCAGTACGGCGGGCATGAAGGCGGGCGATACAATCATCATCGACACTGGCGCTCGCGCTGAAACTCGCAAAATCGTGAGCGCAGGCACAGAAGCAGCCCCGAATACGACGCTGTGGCAGCCACTCCCCGAGGGACCGGTAATCACGATTCCTTCCGGCTCGACCAATGTGCCGGTTACCAGCGCGGCTGGTTTTGCAGTGGGCGAGAAAATGGCCCTCGGCTATGGCGCCACTTACCCCGCCGTCGCGCGAGGGCTCGAAAAATACGAAGTAGCGACGGTTACCGCGGTCGGCAAGCCCGGCACGCAAGCATGGCTCGGCGCGGACGCTCCGGCCGGTTCGAGCAACATCAAGGTCACGTCGGTCGCGAATATTTCTGCGGGCGACAAAATCAGGTTAGATATCGACAGCGCTGGCCATGGCGTTGAGACCGTCACCGTCACGAAGGTTGGCACACAGGCGACCCGCACCAATCTCCTGGCAGAAGCGTACGCCGGCGCGACCACGATCAGGGTCCGCAGGCTGGACGGTTTTGCCGTGGGAGACCAGATCGACGTGGGCACTCCTCAAAATCGGGAAACGGTGACCATCACCGCCACCGGCTCGGGCTTGAATCGTACGAATCTGCAGATTTCGACGGCCCTCGCGCATGCTCATATCAGCGGCGAGACAGTGATGAATCCGGGTACGGGTCTCGATCTGGCTGCGCCCCTCAAGTTCAACCACGCGTCGAATCTCCCGTTCAGCGACCGTGGGACCGGGATCAGCTTTCAGCCAGCGACTGCATTTGCTCACTCGAGCAACGAGCCCGTACAAGCCCTCGGTACCGGAATCGCGCTCGATCGCTCGCTGGCCCGCGAGCACGCGATCAACTCGGTGGTGCGCGACGCCGCGGACAAAAATGCAGGTTACCAGGGAATACCAAATCAGTGGTTCGGCGGCCCAGTCATCTCTCCCGCCGCCGGCAATATCGTGTTGCGCGATGCCGCGAGCATGGTTGTCGACAGCGTCAATTACGGCCTGCTCGTCGATCCCTGGGCCGCAGAGGGTTATGAGGCTGCCTCCGGGCCCGGAGAGAGCGGATGCCATATCCCGGCGTTGGGGCCAACTGCGAATTATGGGCAGACTGCTTTGGGCACGGGCGACTTCATTCAAAGTGCGGGCCGCTTCCCCGACGGGGCCGACACCGACAGTAACTGCGCCGATTTTCATATACAGGCCACCACAACTTTGCCCATTCCCTCGCCTGCCGGCGCAACCAATATCAAAGTTGCCAGCACGGCCGGCTTCGACGCCGGCGAGACCATCCTGATCGATTCTGGCGCAAACCTCGAAACCGCCGTCATCGCTACGGTTGGCACGGCAGGCGCTACCACGGTGAGCAGCCCTACCGCTGTGGGCGCAACTACGATCCCCGTTGCCAGCCCGTTTGGCTTCACCGCCGGCCAGACCATAACTATCAACGGCAGAGGAACCTCCGAGACGGCGGTTGTCGCTTCCATCGCGCGGTTCCCCGCCGCTGGAATCGTTGTTGCTGCACCACTGCAGCATGAGCATGCGGCGGGGGCGCAAGTGTCGGGTACCGGCATCAGTCTTACTGCAGCTTTGAGCAAAGCGCATGCAGACGGCGCGCAGGTAACCGACAACGTTCCCACGCCCGGTTCACCCAACCGCTATTACAGACGTCCGCACTGAGGAGGAGGCGGGTTGGGAATCTGGAGAAGAGAGCCAACTGAATCCGAACCCCGCGCATGGTAAGCACAAAGTGGTGGCGCCCGAGAGGTTGCGAAGCGCCACCCTCCCTCAGGAAAGAACCAAGTCAAAGAGTGGGAACCCTTTGGGGAACCCCAACGTTTCTTGCTTTGGTCCGTGTCATTCCGGGAACAGATTGCCGGGAATTCGTGGGCAGGCGAGACACGTATGGATACGGAAGGATCTTTTCAGGCAATCATGGGCTTTTTCTCTGCGCGCGGGTCGCACGTGGCGCCGGCTTTCGCGCCAGCAACACCGCAGACATCTCTCGACAGCTTGCTGGGACGTCCGGAACGATGGCAGACTTGTATGCTAAATATTGACTGCGCGACCACCGCACGCACAAGGAGCCCTCATTGCTCTCTACGCCTTCTGTCCTCAGTGAACCGGTCGCCCGAGCTCTTCCATCCGCACAGTCCACTATGACCGGCTTCCAACACAGGACGTCGCCGTGATCTCCTCACAGGAAATCTTGGATCGCGCGGTCTCGCGAGCACGCAAAAGACTCGTACCTTTTTTGTTGCTGATGTACGTCGTTGCGTTCCTTGACCGCGCCAACATCGGCTTCGCAAAACAAGCCCTGGAGACACACGCGGGGATCACTCCAGAAGCCTATGCATTCGCCGCCGGTCTCTTCTTCATCAGCTACGCGGTCTTTGAAGTTCCCAGCAACCTCATCCTTCACAAGGTCGGAGCGAGGTTGTGGATGGCTCGCATCATGGTCACCTGGGGCTTGGTTTCGATGGCGATGATGTTCGTGGTAGGTACCCGGTCGTTCTACACCTTGCGCCTGCTGCTCGGCGCTGCGGAGGCTGGCTTTTTCCCTGGAGTGATACTCTATCTCACCTACTGGTTTCCGAATCGCGCCCGGGCGCAGGTCTTTGGCCTCTTCTACTTTGGCGCGCCCCTCGCGCTCATCTTCGGCGGTCCCATCTCCGGGCTTCTGTTGCAGATGAACCCAGTGGGCTCGTTACAGAACTGGCAATGGATGTTCCTGGTAGAAGGATCTCTCGCGGTCGCTGTTGGTATGTGGTCCTACAAGTACCTGGATAATCGGCCGGCCGACGCAATCTGGCTCTCGACCGCTGAGAAAAGCGCACTGGAAAACGCACTCGTGCACGAAGAGAATCAAGAGTATCTTCACAGCGGCTTCAATCTGGCTCCCATGCTGCGCGATCCTCACCTCCTCCAGTTCGTGCTCATCTACTTCTTCCTGCAGATGAGCATTTACGGGGTCGTCTTTTACTTGCCGAGTGAGGTATCTACACTCATGAACAAACCAGCTGGATTTGAAGTCGGACTGGTCTCGGCGATTCCCTGGATCTGTGCACTCGCCGGCGCTTTCTTGTTGCCGCGATTGGCCGACCGGCTCAATCAGCGGCGGCGTGTGGCGGCGATAGCTCTTGCAGTGACAGCGTGCGCAAGCTTTCTGTTTCCGCTGGTCGGCCCGCGGGCCGGTCTGATTTCTCTGTCCATTGCCGCGACCGGCTTGATCGCTGTGCAGCCTCTCTTTTGGACGTTTCCGACGAGTTATCTCTCCGGCAGTGCAGCAGCTGCCGGTCTCGCCATGATTAACGCTCTAGGCGCGGTTGGCGGATTTGTTGCACCGAACGTCAAGACTTGGGCAGATGATCACTTCAGCTCCCCTCGGGCGGGTTTATTTGTACTCGCAACAGTCGCCCTTCTCAATACCGGATTGATTGCAATCGTCAGAACTCATCATCCACGAGACAAGATCACTTAAAGCGATCAGTAAACTAAACCGGGAGGGAATCTCGCTCATGCCATCAACCAAGATCCGTCAAGTTCGCGCCTTCTGTCTTCAGGGGGGCGGAGCTGATTATCATGATCAGCCTCAAGGCCATTGGATTGACGATCACATTGCAACTCCGATGTCCAAATATCCCGCTTATCGAGCCAGCAGGCAGTCGTTCGGTTTGAATGTGCTTGGCACGCTCGTCGTGGAGATTGAAGCAGACAACGGCGTCGTTGGATTCGCCGTGGCCACCGGCGGAGAACCGGCAGCGTGGATCGTCGACCGACACCTATCGCGATTCTTGGTAGGCGCCAACGTCACCGACGTGGAACGTATCTGGGATCAGATGTATCTGTCCACTTTGTTCTATGGCCGTAAAGGGCTCGTGCTCAATGCCATCAGCTGCGTCGACCTGGCCTTGTGGGATCTTCTCGGAAAGCTTCGGCAGGAACCTGTCTACCAGCTGCTCGGAGGAGCGGTTCGCGATGAACTCATTTTCTACGCGACCGGAGCACGGCCGGACCTCGCCCAGGAAATGGGGTTCATTGGCGGCAAAATGCCTCTGCATCACGGCCCTTCAGAAGGAGAGGATGGGTTGCGTAAGAACCTCGCGCAACTCGCGGAGATGCGTTCGCGAACCGGCGATGATTTCTGGCTGATGTATGACGCCTGGATGAGTCTCGATGTGAACTACGCCAGCCGGCTGGCCCACGCGGCTGCTGAATACAACTTAAAGTGGCTCGAAGAAGCGTTGCCGCCCGACGATTACTGGGGATACGCGGAGCTTCGCGCGAAAATGCCTCCCGGCATGCTCGTCAGCACAGGAGAACACGAAGCGACACGATGGGGTTTTCGCATGCTTCTTGAAATGGGCTGTGCTGACATCATTCAACCGGACGTCAACTGGTGCGGCGGGATCACGGAACTCATCAAAATCTCGGCACTGGCAGACGCGCGCGGCGTGTTGGTCGTGCCACACGGGTCCAGTGTCTACAGCTACCACTTCACCATTACCCGGCATAACAGTCCATTTTCAGAATTCCTGATGATGGCTCCTCAGGCAGATAAAGTGATTCCCATGTTTTCTCCGCAATTGCTTGATGAGCCCATCCCCGTCAACGGCCGGATGAAACTCTCGGAGGCGCCGGGCTTTGGAGTGCGCCTGAATCCGGCCTGCAAAGTGCTTCCCGACAGCCGGTCTTAAGAATTGTTAAGCAGGTCGCCATTGCTTTGGTCTGTGCGAGACTTAGGAAACGAAGGGAGATGTCAGATGGCCGCCGGGTCCTGAGACAACGTACGGTGTGCCAATGGCGCCGCATTGGTTTGACAGTGTGCGTGCACACCTTGTGGCGGCGGCCAGCAATGCACCTTCTGTCGAGTTCTTCCCGGACCACTCCCAATCTATATACTTGATTCGAAGATAGATCGGTATTTCGGCGAGACACAACTTTAAGTGAGGACTTCGTTGTCTAATGTATCGTCCAATAGACAAGACAGGAGAGAACTGTGGATCTTGGTCTACGGAAGAAGACGGCTCTGGTGTTAGGGGGCGGCGGCGGCCTGGGACGTGCGATTTGCAAAGTGCTGGCGGGCGAAGGTGCAAACGTAGCCATCGCCGACATTCAACCGGATGCCATCGCAGGAACCCAGGAGGCGTTGGCGACCGCAGCCGGCAAGACCATTGGTCTACTCTGGGATCTTTCCGATCTGACACAGATCGATGCGCATGTATCGAGGATTGAAGCCGAGCTTGGTCCCGTGGACGTTCTGGTGAATATCACAGGCGGTCCGCCGCCGACTCCGGCTAGCGGCCAGGAACCGGCTTTATGGGCAAAGCATTTTCAATCGATGGTGCTTTCGGTCATCGCCATCACCGACCGCGTGCTTCCAAATATGCGTGCGCGGCACTGGGGCCGCGTGATTACCAGCGCTTCGTCGGGCGTTGAAATGCCGATTCCCAATCTCGGCATCTCAAACGCGCTGCGCCTTTCACTGGTGGGGTGGTCAAAGACGCTGTCGCGTGAAGTTGGCAAAGACGGCATTACCGCCAACATCATCCTGCCGGGGCGCATTGCGACCGGCCGCATTCAATTCCTCGACGAAGCGAAAGCCAAGCGGGAGGGACGCAGCGTGGAAGAAGTGGCGGCCGAGAGCACGGCCACAATACCTCTTGGCCGTTACGGGAAGCCGGAGGAGTATGCCGATGTGGTGGCGTTTCTCGCCAGCGAGCGGGCCGCTTACCTGACCGGCTCTGTCATTCGCGTGGATGGCGGCCTGATCTCCAGCATTTAATGCTTGCTGCGTGACCTCAAGAGGGACGATTTTACGGGGCGAATGAACCATGGGATTCGACAAAAGCTCGATTGAAAAGCTCTCCCGCATAACGACTGCAACGCTCACCACGGTGTTATTGAAAAATGGGCTGCGCAATGTGTGGCTGCGCGGCGCCAAACCGCTGCGTTCCGGCCAGAAGCGGCTGGTTGGGCCGGCTTTCACACTGAGGTTTGTTCCCGCGCGCGAAGACCTGGCTACGCCTGAATCATGGAGCTCACCGATTTCGACCCGCGCCGCTATCGAATCTATGCCGGCGGGCTGCGTTGCGGTTGTGGATGCGATGGGCATTACCGATGCAGGCATCTTCGGCGATATTCTCTGCCAGCGCATGCAGGTGCGCGGTGTCGCCGGTTTGGTCACAGACGGAGTGGTGCGCGATATCGCCGGTGTGCTCGGAACCGGTTTGCCCGTATGGTGCGCGGGTGCCGCGGCGCCACCATCCGTTGCCGGCCTCACCTTTGTCAACTGGCAGCAGCCGGTTGGCTGCGGCGGCGTCGCGGTGTTTCCCGACGATGTGATCGTCGCCGATGATGATGGCGCCGTCGTCATTCCGGCGGCCATGTTCGATGCAGTTGTGGATGCGGCTGTGGAGCAGGAGAAATTGGAAGCCTGGATTATCGGCGAGGTGCAAGCGGGCGCTCCGCTGCCCGGCCTTTACCCGCCCAACGCAGAAAACAAAGCCCGGTATGAAGCTGTCCGCAGTCACAACCCGAAGGCTCGAGAATAGCCGCGAACCGCGCGGCTCTAGGCGAGCGTCTTTCGCTGCGCGGGCAACGAAAAGTCATTGCAATGGGAAGCGATTCAGATCGGGGGAATTTTGTCTCAACCAGATCAGGTGACGCCGAACTCAACCCCGATCAGCGCGAGCGATTCACTTTACAGCAAGATCGCCTGGCGCATCATGCCGATTTTATTCATCGGCTACATCATCGCTTATATCGATCGAGTAAACGTCGGCTTCGCCAAGTTGCAGATGATGGGCGACCTGAAATTCAGTGACGGCGTTTATGGACTGGGCGCCGGCATCTTCTTTCTGGGCTACTTCTTATTCGAGATCCCCAGCAATATCATCCTTCACAAACTGGGCGCGCGGGTCTGGATTTCCCGGGTGCTCGTTACCTGGGGGATTGTTTCGGGCTGTACCGCCCTGGTGCATAACCCCTGGGAGTTCTACACCGCCCGGTGCCTGCTCGGCGTCGCAGAAGCCGGGTTCTTCCCCGGAATGATTTTGTACCTGACCTACTGGTTTCCCTCCCATCGCCGCGGCAAGATGGTGGCTGTTTTGTTGGCTGGAAGCGCGGTTTCCGGCATTGTCGGCGGTCCCATCTCGGGGTTCATCCTGCGGTACTTTGCGGGCAGCCGGCATCTTGCGGGTTGGCAATGGCTATTCATTCTCGAAGCCCTTCCCGCGGTAATCCTCGGTCTCATAGTCCTGTTCAATCTCGAAGACCGTGTGGCGAGTGCGCGCTGGCTTTCTCAAAAAGAGAAAGCGGCGGTGGCTGCCCAGATCAGCGAGGAAGCGGCCGGAAAGGCGCTACACAGTATTCCTTCCGTATTTACGTCTTCGCGCGTTTGGCTTTTGGGCGTCATCTTCTTCGGCATCGAGATGGGATCGTATGCAGTCGGATTCTGGCAGCCGACCATCATCCGCCAGACCGGCGTCAAAGACGCATTCGATATAGGGCTGTTGACCATGGTGCCCTATACGCTGGCCCTGATTTCCATGATTCTTGTGGCGCGCCATGCAGATAAGACACGCGAGCGCCGCTGGCACGTGGTTGTGCCTTGCATCGTTGCTGCCCTTGGCTTTTTCTTGTGTACGCAGGCGGCCAACAGCACGTTGGTAGCTATGATCGGACTGATACTGGCTGTGGTTGGCGTGGTTACGGCAATTCCCATGTTCTGGGCGCTGCCGACATCTTTTCTGGGCGGCATAGCGGCCGCCGCCGGCATTGCACTCGTGAATTGCACGGGAAACCTGGGCGGGTTTCTAAGCCCCGCGATGATCGGATTTCTGAAAGACTATACAGGCTCGCTGAACTCCGGGTTATTCCTGGTCGCCGGTTGCATGCTGGCCTCGGCCATTCTGATCGTTGCGATGGTCCCGGCAAAACTGGTGAATCGTTAACTCCGGCTGCAGAACCACGGTTGAATCTGTGAAATCATTGAAGCAGATTCGATGCCCGAATGAGCTGAAGGAACGGAAGATGACAAAGGGTCTGCGCAAGGGCCTCACCAGTTACGGCGACGCCGAGTTCTCGCTGTTTCTGCGCAAGGCTTTTATCAAGGCGATGGGCTACTCCGACGATGCACTCGCTCGTCCGATTATCGGTGTAACGAATACGTACAGCGACTACAACCCATGCCACGGTAATGTCCCCGACCTGATTGAGAGCGTAAAGCGCGGAGTGATGCTGGCCGGCGGTCTGCCGATGGTGTTTCCCACGATTTCTATCCATGAGAGTTTCGCGCACCCCACGTCCATGTTCCTGCGCAACCTGATGGCAATGGACACGGAGGAGATGGTCCGCGCGCAGCCCATGGATTCCGTGGTTGTGATCGGGGGATGCGACAAGACTCTGCCGGCGCAGGTGATGGCCATCTCCAGCGTCGACCTCCCTGCAATCGTGTTGCCGACAGGGCCGATGCTCGTGGGCCATTACCGGGGTGAAGTTTTGGGCGCATGTACCGACTGCCGGCGGATGTGGGCACAGCACCGCGCCGGCAAGATCGATGAAACTGAGATCGACCTGATTAGCGGCCGCCTTGTTCCCACTGTGGGTACTTGCGGGGTGATGGGAACGGCAAGCACGATGGCCTGCATCGTAGAGGCACTGGGACTTTCATTGCCCATGAGCGCAACTGCTCCGGCAACCCACGCCGACCGCCGTCGCATTGCCGAAGCAACGGGCAAACGCGCCGCCGAAATGGCAGACTCCTGCTCGCCGAAACCGAGCGACCTGATCACCGCGGCATCCGTTCGCAATGCGATGATCGTTTTGCAGGCGATCGGGGGATCGACCAATGGGTTGATTCACCTGATCGCCATGGCAGGGCGCGCGGGCGTGAAACTCGATCTGGAAACCTTCGATCGTCTGGGACGCGAGATCCCTGTGCTGGTCAATCTCAAGCCGTCGGGCGCGCACTACATGGAAGAGTTTCACTATGCCGGCGGCCTGCCGGCTCTCATGCGCGAACTCACTGCCCAGCTTGACCTGAGAGCCCTCACCGTCTCTGGCAGCACAACCGGCGATCTGATAGAAAAGGCCGAAGTGGTACCGGGACAGGATGTGATTCGCAGCCTGGCATCGCCGGTGAAGAAGGAAGGCGCAATGGCGGTGCTCTATGGAAACCTGGCGCCGCACAGTGCCATCATCAAACAATCGGCAGCTTCCCCGGAGCTTATGCGCCATACGGGCCGCGCGGTGGTATTCGACTCCGTTGAAGATATGACGGCGCGCATCGACTCGCCGGATCTGGATGTGCAGGCGGATGACATCCTGGTTTTGCGCAATGCCGGGCCGAAAGGCGCACCGGGCATGCCGGAAGCGGGTTACCTGCCGATCCCGTTAAAGCTCGCCCGCCTGGGGGTAAAAGATATGGTCCGCATTTCCGACGCGCGCATGAGCGGCACGGCCTTTGGCACCATCGTATTGCACATCGCGCCGGAAGCCGCTGTGGGCGGGCCGCTCGCGGTGGTTCAGACCGGCGACAGAATCTCATTTGACGTGGAGGCACGCCGCATTGAACTGCTGATTGACGACACTCAAATACAAAGCCGCCTTGCCGCATGGAAACAACTGCCCCCGCGACGCGAGAGACCCGTCCGCGGCTACGCGAGGCTTTTCGAGGATTGCGTCCTGCAGGCCGACGAGGGTTGCGATTTTGACTTTCTCCTGCGCGAAGGCGGTTCGAAAACCGGGATCGACTCGCAACGATAAAGGAATGGGACTCGTGATGAAGCTCGAAGCAGATGCAAAGGGCGTTTATGCTATCGCCGTTACGCCATTCACGCGGGATGGTGCGGTCGATCACCCATCTGTCGATCGCATGACCGATTTCTATCTGTCTTGCGGCGTCTCCGGCCTCACCATTCTTGGCATGATGGGCGAAGCCGCGAAACTTGACCCGGCTGAGGCATTGGCGATCTGCGTTCAAGTTGTCCGCCGCGCGAGTGTGCCGGTAATTGTCGGGGTGTCTGCGCCAGGTTTTGCTGCCATGAGGTCATTGGCCCGAGGAGCGATGGATGCCGGTGCCGCGGGCGTCATGATCGCGCCGCCCCCGGCCCTGCGCACCGACGATCAAATCGTCAACTATTACGCGCAGGCTGTGGCGGCAATTGGTACGGATATCCCGTTCGTGATTCAGGATTATCCGCTGGCGCTGACCGTCGTGATGACCCCGAAAGTCATTCGGCAAATTGTGATGGAGAACCCTTCCTGCGTGATGCTCAAGCATGAAGACTGGCCGGGACTTGAAAAGATCTCCGCGTTGCGAGCTTTTCAGCGTGAAGGATCGCTGCGCCCGCTATCAATTCTTACCGGCAATGGCGGCTTGTTTCTGGACTTCGAGCTGGAGCGGGGTGCGGACGGCGCCATGACAGGCTACGCCTTTCCTGACATGCTGGTTGACGTGGTGAAGCTTGCCCGGGAGGGGGAGCGCGACGCCGCGCACAATCTGTTCGATGCGCATCTTCCGCTTATTCGTTACGAGCAGCAACAGAGTATCGGCCTGGCCGTCCGCAAGTATGTGTTGCAGAAGCGCGGAGCGATTGCCTATGACGCACAGCGTGTTCCGGGCGCCGCACTGAGCGCGGCGGCAAAAGCAGAGATCGACTATCTGCTGCGCCGCCTCGCACACCATGATCCACGGGCTGCTCTCGAGTATAAAGCAGATCTCCGGTCCCGTTGATTTGGCCTACTCCAGACTGAGAAGACGCGCGGGATTCACTTTTGACATTTGATCGATCTCCTGCGCAGAGAATCCCTGCTGCCGCAGTCCTTCAAAGAATAATTGCAACCCGTCAGGATGAAGCGGATTACCCACCTGCCCCATATCGGACGACAAAATACAGTGCTGGGGTCCGACTGCACGAATGGCCCTGGCATAGTCCGGAAAGTCGAATTGTTTGCCCGGGCCGATCAAGCCGTTATAGACGAATTCCACATATGCGCCCATTCTGGCGGCTTCCTGCATCTGCGCGATCGTCATGCTCGTGGGCGCTAACATTCCGTGTGTAACTACGATTTGCTTGACCCCTTGGTTGCGGGCCTCGCGGATGAGCATCAGATCCTCTTCCGCAGAATTATGGCCGGTTGCCATCACCAGATCGTATTTTGCGATCATTGCAATGACGGCCTTCGTTTCCGGTAGCAGTGCGCCATCACGCGACACAGCTACATAAGGACGCTGAACCTTCGATGCCTTGACCTGAGCGTAAGTATCATATGTGCCCATCCACACCAGTTTTCCAAGGTGCCCCGTAGTTAGAGCCATTTTCTCCACCGCAACTGGATTCATGCCACCTACGCTGAGATTCAGGTCGATCCCTCCAAAAACCTGTATCCCCGGAACAACCTTGTGAACGAGGTAAGCGGTTGACGCCGTAGGTTCGTAATGATTCTTGATTACGATTGCGCGCATGCCCCGGCTCTGCGCGAGCCTGGCCAGATCGATGGCATCAATGCTTCTTGGGATCGAATCGGGGGCCACATGATCATGGATATCGATGACGCCGTCGAGCGTTGGGGTTTCAGCGTTGGCATTCCACGAGAAAAGCGCTCCACAAACCAGAATTGCAACACAGATTCGTTTCATATGGTTCTTCCTGATCATCATCCGTTCTCCCGTGACTTCCAGTGTAGTCAATTCTGTAACTGTCAAAGCTGGACTGCGTCCTGAAAATGAGACAGCTTATAGGTCGACACTTTTCATTGGATGGGGGGGCGATGGGGAATCCGAAGCGTATTCCAAGGAATTTCAAGAGCGGGTGGTGCGGCGCGCGAAACTGGGTGAGAACGTGAGCCAGCTGGCGCGAGAATCTTCCGTCCGAACCCGCCGAGGAGAGCGAAAGCGATTTGGCTATTAGATTTGAGCCTTTACCGACGGGGATATTTTCGGGGGTATCATGAATCGGAAAGTAATCCGAGACGGAGAGCCCATTCATCGGTCATCATGATAAACAACGCGTCGAGCCATGCGCGGCCGTAAAGGGCCGTTTGCGGGTGAAATTTGGGCAGGAGGAAAGGGGTAGGGTTTAAGGTGCAGTGGGTCCTGTGATGCGATTGACTCTTCTCCGATCCGAACGCAGTATCCGTGGGTAGTTCTTGCAAGGTGGATTGGGCGGTGGTGGAACGGACGGAAGCGATACTGAGGCACACGTAGCCCGGCCTAACCACGGCATCCTAGCGGAATACTCCCACGGGAAATGGCTGGGAGTAACCAATCGCCGGTTACCAATTCTGATACGGTTGAGCACCTAATGGGTAGCGCCTCTTACTGCCAAAGGCGCATTGCTCATTTTGATGCCCAGCCTCATCCTCAGTTCATTACTTCGATTTGAAAGTTCGCCATCGAAGGAAGAACCGACTTTGTTGACCTCAATTGCAGCCGATCACTCAATTGAGGAAGTCCTAGATTGATTGGAGTTGGATTCTATGAATTCCCC
>Ga0181530_10001042_pt1 | contig 35230 bp, 31 predicted proteins | sample PEATcosm2014_Bin_42_FD_119769 | JGI IMG/M metagenome (GOLD analysis project Ga0181530, IMG submission 119769) | Peatland microbial communities from MTU Mesocosm Facility, Houghton, MI, USA - PEATcosm2014_Bin10_60_metaG | ecosystem: Environmental > Terrestrial > Soil > Wetlands > Peat | place...
CGCTCTTGCCCACCAGATGGTGGAGTAGCCGATGGCCGAGCCCATCTCAAAGACAGTCTTCGCCTTGATCAGCTTCGCATATTGGTAGAAGAGGCGGCCGACGGCGGGCCCGACAATAGGAATGTCGCGCTCCTTCGCCTGACGCTCCATCTCCTGCAGCACCGGCTCGCGCGGCGGAAGCATGGCATACAGATAGTTCTCTACGTGTTTGTCAGTAAAGCTGGTCATAATAGTTAGCCCTTAGCAGTTGGCAATTAGCATTTGGCCAAGTGCTAAGTGCCAAATGCTAAGTGCGAGACTCACAGTGTTTGTCCGGGTTTCATCTCCAGTATCTCCGGGCCACCCGGACCAAGGAGCTTCTTCAGTTCGCCGGGCCGGCCGGTCAGCATTGGAAAAGTACCAAAGTGCATGGGTATGACCGTCTTCGGCTGAAGCAGCATGCACGCGTGTGCGGCTTCGCGCGGTCCCATGGTGAAGTGGTCGCCGATAGGCAGCAGTGCAATCTCAGGCCGGTAGATCTCGTGAATGATCTGCATGTCGCCGAACACCGCAGTGTCGCCGGCGTGGTAGAGCTTCACTCCGCCTGGCAGCTCAAGCACGTAACCGCAAGCCTCGCCACCATACACCATGCTCCCATCGTCATCCTCAATGCCGCAGGAGTGCACCGCATCTGTCATCGTGATCTTGATGCCGGCGACGGTTTGCGTTCCGCCCTTGTTCATGGCCGAGATCTGCTTAGCGCCTTTCTTCTGCATCCAGGCGCAGAGCTCGAAGATGCCGACCACCATGGGATTGTGTTGCTTCGCGATCTTTACCGCATCGCCAATGTGATCGCCGTGCCCATGGGTGCAAATCAGCACGTCGCACTTCTTCACGTCTTTCTCGTTCTCGGGACAGAGGGGATTGCTCAGCCACGGATCTATGTAAATTACGGTTCCGTCCTTTGTTTCGATGCGAAAGGTCGCGTGACCCAGCCAAGTCAGCCGGTTGCCTTGCAGATTCATATTTGCCTCGCAGGAATGTGAAGTTGAGGAACAGTCCTCGGGCTAGGAAGCCTTGATCAAGTGCATTTGGCGATTTCCTCCGGGGCTAAAGCCCCAGTTCTTATATCAGGCATCTACGGACGGCCTGAAGGCCGTCCCCTTCAAGGCGGCGGACTTAACCAGACCTTCCCCGGAGTTAAGGACCATCATTGGGTCTCCGACTCGCGCCAGCCGCGATAGCCGCCGGCCAGCGAGATCACGTTGCGGAACCCCATCTTCTGGAGATTGACAGCGGCCAGCGCCGACCGGCTGCCGCCGCCACAGTAGAGCACCAGCTTGCGGTCCTTGTCGGTGGTGATCTGGTCGATGTTTACTTCCAGAATGCCGCGTGGCATGTTGACCGCGCCGGGAATCGTGCCCTTGGCCTGCTCGTCGCGTTCGCGCACGTCGACCAGGGTGAAGTCCTCGCCCGCTTGCTGCATATGTTTGAGTTGGTCCGGGCCGATCTCGCTGATTTGCGACTTGGCCTCGTCCACCAATTGCCTGAACTCGGGCAAAGGCATAATTGACACTCCTCCGATAGGGGAGAATTCTAGTGGTTGCCCACCCTTGCCGCAACTGACCTGTAACGATCGGGACAATGCAGTTGTCATAAGTCAGCGCTGTAGCCTGCCGGCGAGGTCTTGCCTGGGCTAGAATGTTGCTCTGCCGAGCATGGCATCTGACAAACTTGATGGTATGCGCACCACGCGGACACTGACGGTTTTCGTGCTGTTTCTGATGGCTGGCTCGATGCTGCCTGTCAGGTGTCTTGCGCTACCATCGAACATGGCCGCAGGATCCGGCAGCATGCAGGGTGGTTGTCACGGCCACCATGGGCCCATGCATTGTCCGATCCATAGCTGTTGCTACACCCAACATCCGCAGCAGGCGGCGTTAAAGACAGTTGCGTCGCCTCGCATAATTCTGAATGCAGTGATCGGGTCGATCGCCGTCCATGCCGTCGTCGGGCCCGCAAGTCGGTCTACTCCCAAAGTCGACATCCAGGACTCTTCCCCTCCTTCCGCCGTGCTTCGTATCTGATTCGTTACCCGTCTTGCCGCCATGGATTGCGGACGCACCTGCGGCCGCCGTCGACATTTGCCCCTTCTTCCCGCAGTTAGGAGAGTGTAGTGCGCTTGCCAAGGTGTGTTTATATCGTCAGCCTGGCGTTCGGTTTGATGTGCGGAGCCGTTACGGATATGCACGCCCAACAACAATCGAGTCCGGGTGCGCAGCAGGTCCCAACCAGCGCGGCCCCGCAACAACAAGAGACAACCCCCAGCCAGCCGCCCGGGAAGGGGCATCAGAATGGGTCCGATATGCCAGACATGCAAATGCCGGGGATGCAGCATGCGGCGATGAATATGGAGGAGAAGCCGAAGACTTTGGTGGAGGAGATCGAGCAGCACGCGACCTCCGGCACCAGCGCCGAACCGAACTCCACCCCCGTGCCGATGCTCATGACTACGAAGGGCAAGTGGACGCTGATGTTTCACGGCGTCGGCTTCCTGAACGTGCAGCAGCAGACGGGTCCGCGCGGCGCCGACAAAGTGTTCTCGACCAACTGGATTATGCCCATGGCCCAGCGGCGCCTCGGGCCGGGTACATTCACGGCGCGAACCATGTTGAGCTTCGAGCCCGCCACCATCACCGGCCGCTACTATCCAGAACTGTTCCAGCAGGGAGAAACAGCCTTTGGCAAGCCCATCGTCGATGGCCAACATCCACACAACTTCTTCATGGAACTGGCGGTGCTTTATGACCTGGATCTGGGCGAGCAGAGCCTGTTGTCGTTTTACGTTGCGCCGGTGGGCGATCCTGCGATGGGCCCGACGGCTTATCCCCATCGCGCTTCTGCGTCGGAAGACCCCATCGCGCCGCTGGGTCACCATTTGGAGGACTCGACGCACATCTCGGACGACGTAATAACCGTGGGCGTGAGCCACAAAATTGCGCGCCTGGAAGCATCCGGATTTCACGGGCGAGAGCCGAACGAATTTCGCTGGCAGATCGATTCCGGCAAGATCGATTCCTGGTCGACACGGCTGACCATACAGCCAGCCCAGAACTGGAGCGGGCAATATTCCTTCGCGCACCTGACCAGCCTGGAAGCCCTGCAGCCCAATGAGGACATCCAGCGAATGACGGCGTCGATCATGTACAACCGCCCGCTGGCGCATGGCAATTGGGCAAGTACGCTGCTTTGGGGGCGCAATCGAGTCCTGCAAACGGGGTTGGTGTGGAACGGCTATCTGGCGGAGTCCACGCTGCGATTCGCACAAAGAAACTACGTTTGGGGGCGAATTGAGAACGTCGACCGCACGAGCGAGTTGCTGCTGAAAAACGAATTCGAACCACCCAATTTTCAGGAGAACGTCATCGGCCGGGTGCAAGCCTATACCGCCGGGTACGATCACGACTTCGCGTTGATCCCCCATCTGGCAACCGCTCTAGGCGCACAGGTCACGTTGTATTCAACGCCCGGCACCCTGACCGCGCTGTACGGAAGTCATCCCGTCGGCGTCGTAGCGTTCGTGCGCCTGCGGCCGTTCGGCAAGCAGCGCTGAGGCGTGATCATGGAAGCGGATTCCGAGCCAACCAATGGTCACGCAGGCAGACGGTGCCCCATCGCGTCGTCGGGCCGGACTCTGACCTTCACTTCGATGCGTGAGCCCAGGCGATTGACGATTGACATAAGACGATCGACAGTAAAGCGTCCGAGATCCGCGTTACGAATACGCGAGAAATCAGCGGCAGCAATCCCGGTACGACCATGCGCCTCCCGCACGGTGAGATGCTGCTGGTCGAGAAGCTTAATGATTTCCGCCGCCAGTATGGCCTTGAATTGTTCCGCATCGGCATGGTTACGTTTGAGATCGCGAAATACATTGCCGCTTCCATGCACTACTTCCAGCTTATCGCCCTTCATGACACTGCCTCCTTCAGCCTCTTCAAGCGCTCACGCACCAGTCCCAATTCGCGGGCCGGTGTTTTGATGCCCTGAGTCGACTTCTTCTGGAATGCATGCACCACCCAAACCGCATCTGCAAGCTGCACAGCATAGACCACGCGGTATGCATTTCCTCTAAACGGCAGTGCGATTTCAAAGACCCCAGACCCCATCCCGTGCATGGGCTTCGCTATCCCCGCTTTGCCTCCTTCGGCCGCAATCGTCAACGCCGTCAAGCAAATAGATTTGGCACCCTCAGGGAACGTCTGGAATTCTTTAAGGGCTGCGCGAATCCAGGAGATCGGTCTGGTCTTGGGGATCATCGCGATCTCTCGCATGAAACCATTCCTGTGATGTTGTCATATTTGACAACGGGTTGTCAACATGTGAGGATGTGCCGGGGCGCGAGCGCTCATTGGTCACCGATTATTATCGCGAAATTGCTCAGTGTAGAATGTTGGTATGACTGACGTGATCACAGGTCTGCGGCAGGCGATTCAGGACCTGGTTGCACCCGACCTGAAGGCCCTCCAGGCAAATCAGCAATCCATGCAAGCACAGATTGCAAGCTTACAGGAGTCCCTGCAGAAGCAGATCGCACTGGTACAGCAGCAGAGCTCGGTACAGCACGATGCCGTCATGAAAACCATAGAGGCGTTCCGGGCTGAGATGCGCTCCGAATTGGCGGCGTTAAGGGCGAACCATCAGATTGAGGTCATGCGCGCGATATCTCCCCTCGGTGAAAGACTCGCCGTCCTGGAGAGGAGAGGTACTTAATCGGCCTGAAACTATCTCCTTCTTCCGTAAATCAGCCCTCGCAATCGACCGCCAGCCCGCTGCTATCATGAGAGGCAAGAGCCCAGCGTAATGTCATCTTTCATCCCACAGCCATTGGTTTCCACGACGCTCGATTCCTATCTGCTGGAAGTCGCCGACGCGGTCAACACCACGCTGGACCTGAACACTCTGCTACAGCGGGTGGCGGAGATGCTGAAGCGCTTCATCGACTACGAGGTCTTTGCCATCCTGCTGCTGAATGAGAAGACCCAGGAGCTTCGCATCCGCTTTCAGGTCGGCCATCCGCCCGAGGTTGCCGAGCGCATCCGCATCAAGGTCGGCCAAGGCGTCACCGGACAGGCGGTGCAGCGGCGCGCCGCGGTTTTGGTGAACGACGTTGTGGCAGAGGAAAACTTCATCAACTCCGCTCCCGGCGTGCGCTCCGAGTTGGCCGTGCCGCTGATCGCCAAGAACAAAGTCATCGGCGTCATCGATGTGGAGGCCGGCCAGCCCGGCGCCTTCACCGAAGAACACAAACGGCTGCTGACGCTGTTTGCCTCGCGTATCGCCGTCGGCATTGAGAACGCCCGGCTCTACACCCGGGTGTCGCGGCAGGCGCGGCAGCTCACCCTGTTGACCGAGATCAGCCGCGAACTCAGCTCGATCCTGAACGTCGACCAGTTGCTGAACCGGATTGCCGAGCTGTTGACCCGCATCATCGACTACCAGATGTTCTCCATCCTGCTGCTGGATGCCAGCGGGAGCATGCTGCAACATCGCTTCTCGCTGCGCTTCAAGGAAAACGTGCAGCTCAAACACGAGATTCCGCTGGGACAGGGTTTGGTCGGCTACGCCGCGCAACATGGCGAGGCCGTATTGACGCCGGATGTCAGCAAGGACCCGCGCTACATCTCCGCCAATGCCGAAACGCGCTCCGAGCTCGTCATCCCGCTGATCTACAAGGACAAGGTCATCGGCGTGCTTGACATTGAGCACACGCGCCGCGGATATTTCAACGAAGATCACGTGCGCATTATGACGACGATGGCGGCGCAAGTTGCCATCGCCATCGAAAACGCGACCCTGTACGAGCGCATCGCCCGCCAGGAGCAACGTCTGGAGCAGGACCTGGCGCTGGCCCGCGAGTTACAGTTCCGTCTGCTGCCGCAGAAGCTGCCGGTGTTCAAGCATGCGGAAGTCGCGTCGCGCTTCGCACCTGCACGCCAGATCGGCGGAGACCTGTACGATTTCTTGAAATATGGTGGCCATGGAGTGACCGCAATCGCGGTTGGCGACGTCAGCGGCAAAGGAGCGCCGGCTGCGATCTATGCGGCGCTGGTCAGCGGCATTGTCCGCTCGCATGCGATGGAAGAACCAACCGCTGCCGGTATGCTGGAAGCACTCAATCTCTCGCTGGCGGAGCGTCCCATCGATGGCCAATACGTCTCCATGATCTATGCCATCTGGGACGACAACCAGCAGCACCTTCAACTGGCTAACTCCGGCCTGCCGCGACCGATGCACTGTCATAACGGCAAGGTCGAGGAAATACAGGCCACCGGCTTGCCCATCGGCCTGTTTAACAACGCCACCTATGATGAGTTGAATGTGCGCGGCCATAAAGGCGACGCGTTTCTGTTCTTCAGCGATGGGATCCTGGATGCGACCAGCTCCAAGGGCGAAATGTTCGGGCGTCTGCGCTTGCAGGAGATAGTGCGAGCCAACGCGCATCGCAGCGCCGAGGAGTTGGTGGACGCAGTCTTTACCGCTGTGTCAGACCACGCTGAGGGCGTGGAAGCCTTCGACGATCAGACCATTGTCGCCCTCAAGGTGAAAGGACCTTCGCCCAAAAAGTGAAAGCCGATCACCCGCAGCAGCGTCCGCCCGGTTTCACCTACGTACGGGAAAAGCAACGCGCCGTCAGTTCCAATCGCGAACTGCATGTGGAGGCGATGCCATTGGCCCGACTGGCAACGCGCTTCGGCACGCCGTTGTACGTGTACTCCGCAGCGGCCATACGCGAGCGATATCGCCAATTCGATCTCGCCTTCCGCGGCTGTGAGCACACCATCTGCTACTCGGTCAAGGCGAACTCGAACCTGTCGATTCTTCAGATGCTGGCGCGTCTGGGAGCAGGATTCGACATTGTGTCAGGCGGCGAGTTGCAACGAGTGATCGCGGCCGCACCAAAAGCGACCGCCAAAGTAGTTTTCTCCGGCGTCGGCAAACTGGCTGAAGAAATCGATCAAGCGCTTCGGGCCGGGATCCTGCTGTTCAACGTCGAAAGCGCGAGCGAATTGGAGCTGCTGGCTGCGCGCGCCGCACATCATCGCAAGCCGGCGCAGTTCGCTGTGCGGGTAAACCCCCATGTCGCAGCCAAGACACATCCCTATATCTCAACCGGATTGCATGAACATAAGTTCGGCGTACCGTGGCGCGATGCGACTGAGCTTTACCGTCGCGGCGCCGAAGAACCCTGGCTGAAGCCGGTGGGCGTCAGCGTGCACATTGGTTCGCAGATCACAGACGTGGCTCCCTTCCGCGAGGCCATGGAGCGAGTAGCTGCGCTGGTGCGTTCGCTGCGCGAAGCCGGCCTCGACATTCGCTACGTTGACGCGGGTGGTGGGTTGGGGATTTCTTATGACCACCGGTCCGCTTCCAACTTCTCCGGCGAGGTGAAGCGCTATGCCAAGGCGGTGATGCAGCCGCTGAAAGGCCTGGGCGTGCATCTGCTGTTGGAGCCGGGCCGGGCCATCATCGCCCCGGCGGGCGCGCTGCTGACCCGGGTTGTTTACCGCAAGCAGAATGACGGCAAGCGGTTCATTGTGGTTGACGCGGCAATGAATGACCTGCTCCGGCCATCGCTGTACGATGCCTATCACGAGATCGTGCCGGTCATAATCCAGCCGGGCCGCGAGCGGGCAGAGAAAGCCGACATCGTGGGGCCGGTGTGCGAGAGCGGCGACTTCTTTGCTCGTGACCGCGAAGTCGGCGCGTTGGAAGAGGGCGACCTGATCGCTGTTCTAGACGCGGGCGCATACGGCATGTCGCTGGCGTCCAATTACAATACGCGGCCACGCGCAGCCGAGGTGCTGGTGGAAGGCAAGCGTGCGCGGCTGGTCCGCAGGCGGGAGACGGTCGCCGATCTGTTGGCACCTGAGCGCGGTTAGCTCCCCACCTCAGTTCTTGTGTGGCCTGTCCACTTCTTTCCCACAGACTTGACTCTCTTGGTATCCCTTATTTTGCCGATTGCGTTTGCGGGCAGCTTGGCCTATGCTCGCATTCCACTGGGAGAGCCCATGCAACCAAATCGACCTGACGCAGCCACTTCTACCGCAGTCTGCCTCTGGTGTTATTCCCACTATCTGAAAAGCACAAGTCGGGCTCGTGACGGACAAACCTTTTGCTCCAGGAAGTGCGAATATGAAGCGCGCTATTGGCTGCAGGAGAGCCTGAAGTCCGAGAGCGAATAACAAGGGCGCGGCCGCAAGCCGCGCCTTTCACTTCGGCTGCGTCACACGCGTTACCGCCAGCGAACCTAACTCGTGCATTGTGTCTCGAAACACATTGGTTGCGCAATCGCCTGTTATCGCCAATTACTTTGGATCGGCAAACTAAGCTCATTACTGTCAACCCCTTAAATCGTAATGCAAAATTAAGTTGACGCGCCTTTTCAATGGCGTGATATTCGTGCTGCGACAAAGACGGGTAAGGGCCAACGTCAGAATGGGGCCCCCCCGAAAGTCGTAAAGGAGATCGTCATGATAATCCGGCCGCGCTGCACTTTTCGCACATCGCTTCTGGCGCTCGCGCTGACGATGCCTGGCTTGCTGACCATGCTCGCGACGTCGGGCCTAGCGCAAACCTTCAGCGTCCTGCACGCCTTTACCGGCGGAGCGGATGGCCAAAGTCCTAACGGTGTAACCGTTGCAGGCCCAGGAGTTCTCTATGGAACAACGTTTGAGGGCGGAACTCACGGGTGGGGCACGGTGTTCAAGCTGGCGCAGCGGGGTTCGGGTTGGACGGTAAGCCCGCTCTGGGAATTCGCGGACGGCAGCGATGGGGCTCAACCGTTTGCGAGCGTAACCGTTGGCCCGAACGGCGCTGTGTATGGCACGACCTTTTTAGGCGGTACTGGCAATTGCGGCGGCGGGGGCTGCGGCACGGTTTATGAAGTGCAACCACCAGCCACCGCGTGCAAGACGGCCATCTGTTATGGGAACGAAACCGTTCTCCATTCCTTTCAGGCTGAAGCGAATGATGGCCAGTTCCCGGAATACGTGAGCCCAGCCTTCGATCACGCTGGCAACCTCTACGGCACGACGCAAGATGGAGGAGCTTACGGCGCCGGAGTCCTTTGGGAGCTGTCGCCATCCGGCGGGGGCTGGACCGAGAGTATCCCTCATACCTTCCAGGACAATGGCATCGACGGGTGGCAGCCAAAGTTCGGTGTGATTCTCGACCCGGCCGGAAACCTCTACGGGACGACGTGGTACGGTGGGACGTTAGAAGGCGGGACGGTTTACGAGCTGTCGCCGTCCGGCGGGACGTGGACAGAAAATATCCTCTATAACTTTCCCCTCACCAGTGTCGGGTATTCGGCTTACCCGGAAGGCTTAGTCATGGATCCGTCCGGCAATCTCTATGGCACGGTTAGCGAGAGCGGAGTCGCGAATGCTAGTGTCTTTGAATTGACCCCGTCAGACGGAAGCTGGATTCTCTCTACTCTTCACACTTTCTCCAATCGTAGCTGTTATCCGGGATCCATCGCCAGGGACACAGCCGGTAACCTTTATGGAAGCTGCAATGAGGGCGGTGCTTACGGTTACGGCTGGGTCTTCGAGTTAACGAATTCCGGCGGATCGTGGACGCTTACGGATCTTTACGACTTCACCGGACAGAGTGACGGAGGCTATCCTGCTGGCACCGTCGTGTTGGACAGCAGCGGCAATCTCTACGGTGGCACCGCCATCGGAGGCAACCTATCAGACTGCATTGAATACAGCAGCGTCGGTTGCGGCACGGTCTGGGAGATCACACCGTAGCTTGATTGGCGTAACATCGCCGTAGCGCAAGTAATCCTCACGCACCTGGGCTGTCCTTACCGCTGTCCCCATTTCAACTTGTTGCGCAGCACGTCGAAAAACGTGCGGCGGAGCCGCAGCAGCTTCACATTGTGTTCTGCCCGGCGGCACAGCACGCGGTCGCCCTGTTGAACCGGCAAGCCGACCTGTCCGTCAATACTGAGAAACGCCTCTTCGGCCCCGGTCTCGATGCGCAGCTCAATTTGCGCTTTGTCGGTCACCACCAGCGGGCGATGAGTGAGCGCATGAGGGCAGACGGGCGTCACCACGAAGGATTGGACACTGGGCATCAGCACCGGGCCGCCCGCGGCCAGCGAATAGGCGGTGGAACCCGTCGGAGTGGCGATGATGACGCCGTCCGCCTTGTAGTTGAAGACAAACACTCCGTCGATCAGCAGATCGAAATCCACCAGGCGGGAAATAGCGCCCCGGTTCACGACCACATCATTCAAGGCAAAATGATGGGCGAGAGCTTCATTGCCGCGAAATGCGGTGCAGTCGATGACCGCGCGCTGTTCCATAGGACAGGTGCCGGCGTCGACCACGTCGAGGGTGGAGTACATCTCGTTAAGCGGGACCTCGGTAAGAAATCCGAGCGAGCCCAGATTGACCGCCAGAATCGGCACGCCCTCATGGGCCACGGCCCGCGCCGCGGACAGCAACGTCCCATCGCCCCCCAATACCAGCGCAAAATCCGGATGTTTGGCGCCGATATTCTTGCGGACAACCACTTCTTCCCCGTCGATGTACTGTGCGGTTTCCTGGTCGAGGTAGAGCTTGTATCCGCGCTTGCCGAACCAGGCGAGCAGCTCAGGCAGAATGCCCGCCAGCTCGGGCTTGGACGGCTTGGAGATGATGGCGGCTGATTTCATCGCAGAAGGCAATTATCAACCACCGGGAGCATCGAGGTCACGGAGTTGTTTCACCACAGAGACACAGAGAATTTCCCGATTGGTTTTGGATGCAACTGCCCTCCGTCTTTCCGAGCATGAGCTGCGTTTGCAAGAAACGAAATGGATTCGGATCTCTCTGTGTCTCTGTGGTGAAAAAATTTGCTCCTATGCTCAGGCGAATCGCGCATACAGTAGAAACTCGCGGTTGCCTTCCGTGCCCAGCATTGGCGAGTCGATAACTTCAATCCCGGAGCCCCCTAGCTGCTGCACTGCGCGCGCGACTTTGTCCACCGTCGCTTGCTGGGTCTGAGGATCACGAACAATCCCGCCCTTGCCCACTTTTTCCCGGCCAGCCTCGAACTGCGGCTTTACCAGGACGACAAGTTGAAAATCGGCTGCTGACGGACGAACACAGCGCAGCACTGCGGGAAGAACGAGGGTAGCAGAGATAAACGACACGTCCATCGCCACCAGCCTGATGCGGACAGGGTTGCCGTCCTCCCAGATCTGTTCAGGAGTGAGATAACGCGCGTTCGTCTTCTCCAGCAGTCGGACCCGAGGGTCGTTGCGTAGTCCGGCGTCCATCTGGCCGTAGCCGGTATCGACCGCGATCACTCGCGCCGCTCCCGCCTGCAACAGGCAATCGGTGAAACCACCTGTCGATGCGCCAATGTCCAGGCAGGTTTTGCCGGTGACATCAATGCGCCAATGTTGCAGTGCGCGCGCCAGCTTCAATCCGCCGCGGGAAACATAGGGCATGTCATCGCCCAGCAGGCGGAGGGTCGCCTCGCTGTCCACGCTGGCGCCGGCTTTTTCCAGCTTCTGCTCATTCACCAGCACTCTGCCGGCGAGGATGAGCGCCTGCGCGCGCTCACGCGAAGGCGCCAGACCACGTTCCATCAGCAGCTTGTCGAGTCGCAACTTCACCGCGTCAGACTAGCACGCTGCCGTCACCGCATCCCCGGAAACCCACGCTACGCACTAACCAAATCCGAGTCCTTGTATCCGCACTCGCTTCGGTGCATTTTGTTAGAAATTTTGACTCCATGCAACTTAGGAGGCATACGGTCGCCTTTTCCACAGCGTTATGCACATTTGTGTTGAAAACTTTCATCAGCCATTCATGAACTTCGCAAACAATTGCCACTCCTGACTTCAATGACGAGCAGACCCGTTGTCAAGACCGCATTTCCGCCTGCGATACAATGACGAATTCCCAAGGAATGAGCGGAATGGCAACCAGGGTCACAACTGCATCGGACAAATCTTCGCACAAAACGCGTGCGGCCAAGCCATCGCTGACGGCAGCAGCGCCACAAACAGCCAACCGCAACGGCTTGCCTGCGTCCAACGGCGAGACGCTGCGGAAACTTTATGCAGCGTTGCTGCGATGCCGGTTGGTGCAGGAGCGCGTGCTGCGAGCTCACTCAACGGAATACGAGCTCGCTCTGGGAGATGAAGCTGTCACCGTGGGAACGACGGCAGAACTCGGCGCCGAAGATACGATCGTCGCATCCCCTCGCAATCTTGCAGCGCTGGTCGCTAGGGGAGTTCCTCTAAGGACGCTGGTAGGAGACCCTGACAGCCCCGGCGACTCACTCGGCTCAATAACTCGTCTTTCTCTTCCTGACGATCCGTTCAACATGGGAACCGGCATTGCCCTGGCCCACAAGCTGGAGAGAAAGCAGAACGTCGTCGTTGCCTTCTGCAATAAGGAGATAGTATCGCTCGACCCCTGGCATGAGGCGCTGAAGTTTGCCGCAGTTCACAAGCTGCCCATCGTGTATGTGGTCAAAAGCAGCGCCGCGAGTGAGCAGCCGTCTGCCAGTCAGCCCGGCTATCTCGAGCCGTTCAGCTTCATGGCTTGCAACTGTGGCTTCCCCGGCATCGTCGTCGATGGAAAAGATGTGGTCGCGGTCTGGCGGGTGGCGCAGGAGTCGATCCAGCGCGCGCGCCAGGGCTCGGGGCCGACGCTGATCGACGGTAGAACGGAATCGGCCCGCGATTCGCTGGAACACATGGAGCACTACATGAGAAAGCGAAATGTCTGGGACAACGACTGGAGGAAAAAGACGGAAGCAGGGATTGCGGGAGAAATTGAGAAAGCCGCTGAGGCGGTGCCGGTCCCGCGCTGAACGTTGCTGATTGAATTGTCGTCCCCATCAAGACGGCAAATTTTGAATTGTCATCCCGAGCGGAGCGAAGCGGAGTCGAGGGATCTGCGGTTTGTCCCTGGTAGCAGCCCGCGTCTGCAGACGGAAAAGCCGCCCAGGTCTCGAAAAGCGCGAGACCTGGGGCACCCGCTTTGGCTTATCGGCCCGCTAATTTAGAGCTTCTCGTAGAACTCGCACGCTGAGCACGAGATGTACATCCCGCCGGGAATGTTGCGTTCGCGGTCTTTGACCCGCTTGACGACGCGGGTGGGCTTGCCGCACTTGGGGCAATCCGTGCTCTTGCTGGTGTCCATCACTTTCTTGCGATCTGCGGTCTTTGCGATCTTGGCCATTCTCTTCTCCTGAGGTTACAGAATTCTCCCCGCAGATTGCTGCGGTACCAATGTCTACTTGGGCCGGAGTAATTACGTGAGGTCGAAGCGGACGGGCGCGGCTGCGCGCTGCACATGTCTGCGGCCCACGCTCCCAAAGGAGCGGCTTCGACTGCAACGGGACCCCAATTGGCGCGGATTTCGCGGCGATCGGGCTGAGTCGGGCGCCTGATGCGCCGTTCTCTACTCGCCTGGTAGCAGAGTTATTTTACATGAGCGGGAGCAGCCGTGCCCTCGACCGGCTGCATTGGGAGATCCATGCCGTCAGTGTGCGAAATGCCCCGCCCTAGCCAAAAGAAGGCTAGAACGTGGCACCCGCTTATTACTACGATCCGCCCTTGGCGAAGTCTTGCGCGAACTCCACCAGCGAGCGCACCGCAACGCCGGACGGCCCCTTGGCGATCCACGGCTTTTGGTCTTCCATCCAGGCGACGCCGGCGATATCGAGATGAATCCACGGCGTGTCGCTGACGAATTCCTTCAGGAACATGGCTGCCGCAGTCGCGCCAGCCCAGCGTCCACCGCCGGTGTTCCGGATATCGGCGATGTCGGACTTGATCAGCTCGCGGTAATCGTCGTCCGCCGGCAGCCGCCACATCTTCTCGCCTGACTTTGCCAGCGAATGGTTGAAACGGTTGTAGAAATCGTCATCGTTGGCGAAGACGCCGGCGTTGACCATGCCGAGCGCCACCACACACGCACCGGTCAGCGTTGCCGCGTCGATAAGGTGGGTCGCCCCAAGCTCGCGCGCGTAGTGCAGACCGTCGGCCAGCACCAGGCGGCCTTCGGCGTCGGTGTTGATGATCTCGATCGACTTGCCGGACATGGCAATCTGCACGTCGCCCGGCTTCTGCGCCTTGCCCGATGGCATGTTCTCGCTGGCGCAGACGATGCCGATGACGCGCACGTTCGGCTTGAGCTGCGCGATGGCCCGCATGGCGCCGATCATCGCCGCGCCGCCTGCCATGTCGTACTTCATCTTCTCCATCCCCTCACCGGGCTTGATGGAGATGCCGCCGCTGTCGAACGTGATGCCTTTGCCGACCAGGCCCAGCACGCGCTTCTTGGGCGCGCGAGTCGGCTCGTAGCGCATCACGATCAGCCGCGGCTCCTCGTCCGAGCCTTGCGCGACGCTCCAGAAGGCACCCATCTTCAACTCTTTGATTTTGTCGGGACCATAGATCTCGCAGGCCAATCCGGTCTCGTCGCACATGGCTTTGGCGCGGTCGGCCAGGATGGTCGGGGTCATGCGATTGCCGGGCTCGTTGACCAGGTCGCGGGTGAAGTTCTGCGCCTCGCCGATGATGCGGCCTTGCTCGACTGCCGTTTTCAGCGATCTCTGATTCGCGCCTTTGGGAGCGACGATGGTCAGCTCCTCGATCTTTTGTTTCGTGCGGTCGCTGCGGTAGTAGTCGGCATCGAAGTTGCCGACCAGCGCGCCTTCGACGATGACCTTGGCGGCATCGTCGATTCTTGCCGGCACGACCAGCGCGAAGCTCGTCAGGTCCTTGGCTTTGACGTTGCGGACGGCTGCGCCGGCCAGCTTGCGCAGCTCAGAAGAAGAGAACTTCTTTGCCGAGCCACCGCCGATCAGGAGCAGACGCTTGGCCTTCAGCCCTTCCGGCTTGTGGAGGAGCGCGGTCTCCATCGCCTTGCCGGTGACCTCGCCGGACGCAATAAGGTCGGCAGCGGCGGCGAGAACAGCTTTGTCGTCGGTCTGGAGTTTGGGATCGTGTTTGTCGGATTTGTCGCCGTTGTTGGTGGTTTCAGCCGCGTCGAGCACGGCGACGACGAGGCATTCGGCTTCGAGTTGCGAAGGTGATGCGGTACTAAGAGTAGTTTTCATGATTATCTGTCTATTTTAGTGCCTTCCCGTGGACAGTCGCCGGATCTAGCTTAATTGCTCATGAGCGCCGTCGGGCGATTATGGGCTACGATTGTATCGCCTGCCCTGCGTTCGCTAGAGTGGGACATGGCAGCGTAAGCGATAGTCACTCGCTACGCGGTTAGGGAAACATGCGGTCCTACATCCTGTCACTCCCGCCAAAGATGCAGCCCGTGGTCATAATCGCTTCGACCGTGGCCGCAGCCTTCGTTGTTTCGTTGCTCAGCCGCATGTTCTTCGGCGAGCAGCGACTGACACTGGACAATAGTTTGACAACCTCAGTCTATGGGACTCTAGGCACCACTTATGCAGTGCTGATTGCCTTCGTGGTTTCGGGCGTGTGGCAGAGCTTCAGCGGCGCCGGGGACTCAGTCAAGAGCGAAGCCAATGCGCTCAGCGACCTGACGCTTGTGGTTTGCAGCTTTCCTGCGGAGAAGAGCAGGGGGCCCCGCGAGTCGATAAAGGCCTACGTGCAGGGCGTGATTGAGCGCTGGGACTTATTGGTGCGCGTGCCCCGCGACGATGTGCGCGCCGAGGAAATTAATCTGGACACTTCTTGCGCCCTAGCCGCGGCGATTCTGGCGATCAGGCCCGGGGACGCCCGCGAGATCGAATTGTACGGACAAGCGTTGGGCCTGCTGGGAGTCTGGCTGGACGCCCGTCGGAGCCGCTTGCGCAGCGCCGAAGGAAACACCGCTGGCGCTCTGTGGGGCTTGCTGTTTGCGGGCGCGCTGGTTCTGTTCGCCTTCCATGGAATGTTCGTCACTCACGCCTGGGCAGTCTGGGCAATGTTGCTCCTGGGTTTTTCTTTCATATTGGGGCTGGCCTTTTATCTCATCTTCTCGCTCGACAACCCGTTTACCGGCAAGCTGAGCGCCAAGCCAGCACCTTTCCTGTGGCTGGTCAGGGAGTTCGAACAACCAGACGGGCTGAGTTTTGTTTCGGCAGCTCCGCTGATCTCCCAAGCTGATGCAGGTAAGGCAGCAACATCCGCATAAGGGACATTCTCGCCGTGCCGTGCGCCGCGATCTGTACAGCGGCCGCGGCGGCGAGAACAGCTTTGTCATTGGTCTGGAGTTTTGAAAACGGCATCAGTACATATCCCGATCCATTGCGATATGGCGAAACTTTCTACCGCTATCCGAGTTTACCTTGTTGCGAAGTGACCGGTTGAGTTTCTGGCGAATACGCCGATGCGGTAGAATATCGGGGGGTTAATCTCGAAGTGCAGATGAAAACTACGTTCCGCTGGAGGCGCAACTCAGAGTCACATTTGTCTTGTCATCCCGAAGCAATGTCGCCGTTGCCCGGCGAATTCAACCGAAAGCTGGCGTCGGTCCAGGCAGTTCTTCGGCGGGCGAGCCGGAGGCGGTGGGTACTGCCGGCGACCGGCATCGCGGTTCTCCTATGCCTGACTTGGGCGGGCTGTAGCGGCTTCTTTATTAGCCCTACATTAAGTTCGATTTACATCACCCCCGCTTCGGCCACGGTCGCGGTGAACAATACGGTCCAGCTAACCGCCACCGGCACGTACTCGGACGGGAGCCAGAACGCGATCACGGGGTCCGCGGTCGGCTGGTCAAGTTCGGATGACACCGTCGCGACGGTCAGCTCGCCGGGCGGACTGGTCACGGCGGTGGCCACGGGCACAGCAACCATAACTGCCAGCGCTCAGGGTATCACCGGGACAGGTACGATCACCGTCACCCCGTCAAATGTGAATAGCTTGCAGATCACCACGACCGAGGGCAGTACTGCGTCCCAATCCACTGCTACGATTGCCGGAGCGCCCAACCAGACCCTGCAGTTCTACGCCTACGCTAATATGTCCAGCAGCCTGAATCTTACCAACGCCGTAACCTGGACTTCCTCGAACACGAGCGTAGCTACGATCGGCAGTGGCATCAGCGGCGGCAGCGGCAATGGTTTGGCGACGAGCGTGGCGGCAGGAACTACGAACATCACTGCGACCATTACAAACACTACCTCCGGCATCCAAGTGACCAGCAACACGATAGTGCTGACCGTACAGTAGATGTTGTAGGGAAGTCGTATCAGTAAGAAAGCGTGCTTGGCGGCTAGGCCTTCCTGCTCCTCGCGACCGCTTCGCGCGCTTCCTTGTCGGCGGTCTAGCTGGGTCATGGCGCGATCTCGAACACCACCCCGCAGCCACCCGCGCAATCGACCCCGGAGCCGCCGTACGCGGTGGTGCCATAGAGGTTGCCGTTGGCATCGAAGATCAGGCTGCCGTAGGGACTCGAACCGTCGCCCTCGCCGGTGAAGTCGTGCAGCGACGTGTACGTATACCCGCCGCTACCGGGTGTCAGCTTGAACACCGAGCCGTATCCATAGGCGCCACCGAAGAGCGTCGCTCCATACAAATTGCCGGCGCTGTCCATAAGAAGAGAGGCGACAGGGCCGCTTCTGGGGCTTCCGACAAAGCTGTATAACAGCGAGAAGTTCCACTCGCCGTTGGGATGAGCCAGTTCATAAGCCGTACCGCCGCCGCCAGAGCCGGCGGTCGAGGTTGCGCCGTAGAGATTGCCGGAGCGGTCGAAGATCAGGCCGCCCTCGGAAAATCCGCCGTCACTTCCGCCCTGAAAGTCATAAAGGTCGTGGAAGAGCCAACCGGAGCCCGAAGGCGTCAATTCAAAAATCTGGCCGCTGTTGCCGCTCTCCGTCAGGTCCGTCCCATAGACGTTGCCGGTGCTGTCGAGAATCACGCCGCTCAACGGCTCCGCTCCTCCACCGTCTCCCGTAAAGGAGTGCAGAATGTCTTCGCTCCAGTTGCCGTTTGATTGGGTGAACCTGTACACCGTGCCCCAGCCATCGCTTCCGCCCGAAACGGTCGTGCCGTAAAGACTGCCGGCTGGGTCGAATGCCAGGTCGCCTTGCGGACTTTCTCCATCGTTCGGAGGTCCCAGGAAGCGATAGATCGTGGTCTTCATCCAGGGGCACAAAGCGCTCGGGCAGGGGGTGGGAGGCGGTTGCAAGCTGAACACCGTACCGCAGCCTCCGCACGAGCCTCCGTAGCCTCCACCACCGGTGCTGCCGTAAAGATTTCCGTCAGCGCCGATCGTCACCCGGGCGGCCGGGTACGATCCGTCGTAGCCGCCTGCGAATTGGTACAGAGGGGTGAGGACCCAGTGCAAGTTTCTCTGTGCCAGTTTGAAAACCGTACCGTAACCGAGGCCGCCCTGTATCGCCGTACCGCAAAGATTTCCACTTCCATCGATTCTGAGCCCGGCTTGTGGGCGTGCCCCATCCGCTCCGCTGGTAAAGGTGTGAATCACAGTGAACGTCTGCGCCCGCGCTTGCGTTGCAATCATCGCGAGGACCGAAGCCAGCGCCACTGCCAGGACTGATGCTCGAAGAGATCCAATGGGGGTTACGGGTCGTGCTGAGTTCGTCATGATGCTCCTCCTTTACCAATGCGCCGTTGACGGCAGCCATTTTCGACATTGCACTCTACTACCAAAAGAGATGTCTTGCAGCAGAAACCAATAATTGTCCTAAACCGCCCCAAGGCCTTCAGCGGCTCGTGGTCTGGTGGAAGAAGTAGGTCGGCGAGAGATGTGAAGGTTACGTCTTCCTGCTCCTCGCGACCGCTTCGCGCGCTTCCTTGTCAGCAGTTTTGCGGCGTTCGGTTTCGCGCTTGTCCCAGGTCTGCTTGCCCTTAGCGACGGCCATCTCTACCTTCACACGGCCATTACGGAAATACAGCCGCGTGGGGATCAGGGTCAGCCCCTTCTGCTGCGACTTGCCGATCAGCTTGTGCAACTCGTTCTTATGTACCAACAGCTTTCGCGTGCGCAACGGCTCATGGTTGAAGATGTTGCCGTGCTCATAGGGGCCGATGTGCGCATTGATCAGCCAGAGTTCGCCGTCCTTGACCAGCCCGTAAGCGTCCTTCAGGTTGGCTCGGCCGCCGCGAACCGACTTGACTTCGGTTCCGCGCAGGGCGATGCCCGCCTCGAACTTTTCCAGCAGAAAGTAGTTGTGCGAGGCTGAGCGATTGACGGAAGCATCGCGCTCGCCGCTGGCGACAGGGTCGCGGCGTCCGGCCGGTTTCTTGGGCGGCGGATTTTGTGGTTGACGGGACATCGTTGGCGTTAGGAAAGAGGAGCCTTCATGTTGTGCCGCCGGCTGAAGCCGGCTCGGGATTAGGTTTAGACAGCGTCGACGGCGGCCTGAAGGCCGGCTCTACCCAACCTGCGCCGTCCCGATTTGGGACTCAGGAGAATCATCATGCAGGCTGAAAGGGACGTTGACGGCGACGCGCGCATTACGCAAAACTCATGCTAACACACGATGAATGCAGGAGATTGCATGTGCGTAAGGATGTTATAATCGCGCCCTTAGGACTAACTTCGTTCCAACCGCTTGGGGCAAGTTGCGTTGGGGACGAGTCCACGCTCACGTTTGCCGTGAGCACAAGTCTTACATCCGGAGCCTGATATCTCTGGCCGTGCGGAGGCAAAAGGTCCGGTCCAAAATCCCCGGGGTTCAAGGAACGTGATGAAACGCTTTACCGGTGTTCTGGCGCTGCTGCTGGTGCTAGCTGCAGCGGCATTCGCCTCCGCAGATAAGCAAGCCAAGGCCCTTTATGAGAAGGGCAAGCTGGCAGAAGCTCGCCAGGATTACATTTCGGCCTACAACTTTTATCATCAGGCCTATCAGCTCAAACCGGCCGACCTGACGTACCGTTCTTCGTATGAATATGTGCGGTTTCTGGCGGCGGCGGCCTACGTTCATCAAGGCGAAATCCTTCTCAGTGGCGGCAAGTTACAGGAAGCGCTAACCGACTTCGAGCAGGCGCTGGCCATCGATCCTTCCAGTTTCATCGCGCAACAGCAAGCCAATAAAGTACGGCTGCTTATCCAGAAGAACCAGAGTCCAGGTGCAGCTCCTCCATCGCCGCCGGGCATGGAATCCGAACTGGACAAACGCATGGAACAGGCGACCGGACCGGTGGAACTGGCGCCCATCGCGCAGACTCCGATCACCTTGAATCTCACTCAGGACGCGAAGACGGTCTACGAAAGCATCGGCAAGCTGGCGGGAATCAATGTGCTTTTTGATCCGGATTACACGTCGAAGAAGATCAAGGTAGATTTGAACGGGGTTACGCTCCAGGAAGCGCTGGTGATCACGGCCCTGGAGTCGAAGACCTTTTGGCGTCCGGTCACTCCCAACACGATATTTGTCGCCGCCGATACCGCTGCCAAGCGCAAGGAATTGGAACAGAGCGTCATCCGCACCTTTTATCTCAGCAATCTGTCCATGCCGAATGAGTTGCAGGACATGGTCAACATTCTGCGGACCCTGCTGGACACGCAGCGTTTGCAGCAGTTCCCATCGCAACAGGCGATCGTGGTCCGGGGCACGCCGGACCAGATTGTGATGGCAGGGAAGTTGATCGAGGACCTGGACAAGTCGCGGCCCGAAGTGGTGGTGGAAATCGCCATCATGCAGGTGACGCGCGACAAACTGCGCAACCTGGGCATCAATCCTCCGACCAGCGTCAGTGTTCAGTTGCAGCAGAATACCGGAAGCACCACATCAACCAGCGTTAGCGGCACAGCCGGAAATACGGCAACGGCTACAACCTCAAGCGGAAACCCCGGTACCATTACCCTCAACACTTTGGCCAACCTGAATGCAACGAACTTTGCGGTGACCATCCCGGCAGCGACGGCCAACTTCCTCATGACCGACAGCAGCAGCAAGCTGATCCAGCAGCCGGAGATTCGCGCCTCGGATGGGCAGAAAGCGTCGTTAAAGATTGGCGAGCGCGTTCCCGTCGCGACCGGATCGTTCCAGCCCGGCATCGGCGGCGTCGGCATCAACCCCCTGGTCAATACCCAGTTCAGCTACATCGATGTCGGTGTCAATATCGATATCACGCCCCATGTACATGGCCTTGACGACGTTAGCCTGAAGCTGGCGATGGACATTTCGGCGGTCGATTCCTATACGAACATCGGCGGCATTAACCAACCCGTCATCGGACAGCGGAAGCTGGAAGGCGAGATCCGCATGAAGGAAGGGGAAGTCAACATCCTCGGCGGCATTATGGAAGAGACCACGACGTACTCGTTGTCGGGCATTCCAGGCTTGGCTTCGATTCCGCTTTTCAAGTACCTCTTCGCTGAACAGCAAAAAGAGGTCAACGACAACGAAATCGTCTTCATCATGATCCCGCACATCGTGCGCGCGCAGGACATCAACCCCAGCAACTTGAAGGCGATTGATGTGGGCACGGCCAATACCATCTCGCTGCGACGCGACAACAGCCAGCCGCCGAACAATGGACAACCGCAGGGACAGCCCGGTAGTCCGCAGGGAGCCGTGAACAATCCAGCCCAGCCGGGAGCGCCGCAGGTCCAGCCTCAAGGCAACGCCGCGCCGGCAGCGTCGGTGCAGCCGGCCGCCGCTACGGCCCCCATGGGAAGCGCGATCGTCAGCTTCGATCCGCCAACCCTCGACCAGCCTATGGGTTCCACCTTCACCGTGAACGTGAACCTGACCGGGGGGCAAAATGTCTTTTCCGTTCCCTTGCAGATCATGTACAACCCGCGCGTCTTGCAGGTGCTGAACGTTTCCAATGGAACGCTGCTATCGCAGGACGGGCAAACGGTCGCGCTGGTGAACCGGGATGACAGCATGGCGGGAATTCTGCAGGTCACGGCCTCGCGGCCTCCGGGAACCAATGGCATTTCCGGCGACGGATCAGTGTTCACGCTGACCTTCCAGGCCAGAGCTCCGGGACAATCCACGCTGAGCATCAATCGCGCCGCCTTGAAAAACGCCGCTATGCAAACCACTCCGGCGAGCGGCTCGCAGGCGATTGTGACCGTTCACTAGGAGAAGCGTCTAACCCATGGTGGGTTTGCGGTTGGATCGCGCGGGGCAAAGCGCCGCATTTCGGGGCTTGCAATCGCACCTGTCGCGCGGGCATGAATCGCCCACCCACCGCCAGCCGGTAATCGCCCAGAAGGATTAAAATAAGGGTAGTGCTGCCCAGAGATTCCAATCGCGCGCTTCCGGTTCCAGGTCCTCGTCTGTCCAAGGCGGAGCCCTGTCCGCGCCTGCGGAGGCCTGGTTTCCGCGGCTTCACCATGGTCGAGCTGCTTGTGGCCATGACCATCCTGATGATCCTGACCGCAACCGCCGTCCCGGTAATGCGGCTCACCATCCAGCGAACCAAGGAGCGCGAGTTGCACCGCGACCTTTGGCAACTGCGTGACGCCATCGACCGCTACAAGGACGCCGCCGACCGCGGCGCCTTCCAGGTAAAGGTCGACAGCCAGGGATATCCTCCCGATCTCGAGACGCTGGTGAAGGGCGTGGATAGCAATGGCAAGAAAATGCGCTTCCTGCGTCACATCCCGGTTGATCCCATGACCGGCAAGGATGAGTGGGGCTTGCGCTCGATACAGGACGATCCCGATTCCGATTCCTGGGGCGGAGGCAACGTCTTCGATGTCTACACCAAGTCCGAAGGCACGGGTTTGGACGGCACGAAGTACAAGACGTGGTAGCTCAAGCCATGCGACAACGCTCACGACAGCGCGGTTTTACCCTGATTGAGTTGATGGTGGTCATCAGCATCATCGTCATCCTGCTGTCGCTCGCCATCCCCAATTACTCATCGTCCATTCTCCACGCCAAGGAGACAGCCTTGCGCGACGATCTCTACACCATGCGCTCGCTCATCGATGAGTACACCCTCGACAAGCAAAAGGCCCCAACGTCATTGGACGACCTGGTGCAAGCCGGATACCTGAAGGAACTTCCCAAAGACCCGTTCACCAACTCGCGCGACTCCTGGGTTCCAGTGACGGACGAGAGCATCATGTCGCCCGACCAGACTGAACCCGGCATCATCGATGTCCACAGCGCCAGCGATCAGAACTCCAGCGAAGGCACCGCGTATAGCACGTGGTAAGTTACTGACTTCTGCCTTCGCTGTCGCCGGAACTTCATTCTTACCTTGATCTGAACCAGGATTTGCGAATTCTTAGCGAGGTAGATTGAAGCTGACTTGAATATCGACCTCGACCGGAATTTGCTGTCCGTCCTTAGTGGCTGGTTGAAATCGCCACCGGCGCACGGCTTGAATTGCGGCTTCGTTCAACCCCGCCGAGAGACCACGCTTAACGGTAATATCGTGAGTTTTGCCATCCGTTCCAACTGTTAAATGTAAATAGACTACGCCCTGGGTTCCGGCTCTGCGTGCATCTTCGGGATAACTTGGATCAGGGGCGTAAATTACCCTAGGTGCCGTGACCTTATACGCTGGCGGAGAGGTAGCAACTGGAAGGAAAGGGTGAAGTTCGGCAGAAGCGGTGAACTGCGCCGCGTCGCGATTCGCCCCATTGCCATCTGAAGAGCCGAAGACGCACTCCACACTGACGACTATCGAAACCGGCTTACCATTAGCCGTCGCCGGTGTAAACTTCCAAGTTTTCACAGCATCGTACGCGGCTTGATCAAATATCGGGTTGCCCCGTAGCAGGCGAATAGCGTCGATGTCGCCACTCGCGTTGATCGCCAACAGAAATACAACCTTGCCCTGCGAAAGCAACTCCCGTGCGCTAGCTGGATATTGCGGACTAGGAGAAATCGTCGCCACTGGTGGCTTAACGTCTCCGCCGACGCGAGAATACTTGCCACAGATCGCGTCGTATGGCTGCGAGTCGCATCCTCTGAATTGGGTTAGCTCGGATGTGCGAGCGGGAAGATCTCCGGGATTCTGAGCTGCGGCTGATCCGACCGCTGCAACCGCGAACAATGCAACAGCGACGGTAATGGCGATCCTACAGTTTCGCAATTCTTGAGGCCCCACTTTCTGCGCCAACGGTACGAAGCGGAATTTGCGCGTTCGTATTGTAAACTGATCATATCGGTCCGACTCCCTCCGTTTCACTGATCGAACGCGGTTTGCCAGTGTTTTCCGCCAAAGGAAAGGAAAGCAGTTTGAGCACGAGCCTTCGCAACATCGCCATCATCGCGCACGTGGACCATGGCAAGACCACGCTGGTGGATGCCATGCTGAACCAGAGCGGCACCTTCCGCGCCAACGAGACCCACGTGGAGCGGGTGATGGACTCCAACGAACTGGAGCGCGAGCGCGGCATCACCATCCTCGCCAAGAACACCGCCATTTTCTACCACGACATAAAGATCAACATCGTCGATACGCCCGGCCACAGCGACTTTGGCGGCGAGGTGGAGCGCGCGCTGGAGATGGTAGACGGCGTGATGCTATTGGTGGACGCCAGCGAAGGCCCGCTGCCGCAGACGCGTTACGTGCTGAGCAAAGCGCTGGAAGCCAAGCTGCCGCCGATCGTGGTGATCAACAAAATCGACCGTCCCGACGCGCGTCCGCAGGAAGTCCTGAACGAGATTTACGACCTGTTCATCGATCTGGACGCGGCTGACGATCAGCTTGACTTTCCCGTGCTCTACACCAACGCGAAGACGGGAACGGCGACGACCGATGCGAACAAGCCCGGCGAAAACCTGCGGCCGCTGTTCGAGGCAATTGTGGACACAATTCCCGTGCCAGGGGGCGATGCCGCGGGGCCGCTACAAGTGCTGGTAGCCAATCTCGATTACAGCGACTATTTGGGACGGCTGGCGATTGCTCGCGTCTTCAATGGCACACTGCGCACCGGCGAAGACGTTGCCATCGCCAAGCGCGACGGCTCGCTGGAGAAGATAAGGATCACCAAGCTGTTTTCGTTCTCCGGGCTGAAGCGCACGGACATCGTCGCGACCGAACTGGGCGACATTGTCGCGGTTGCGGGCGTGACCGGCATCAACATTGGCGAGACCATCACCGATGTCGAAAATCCGGCGCCGCTGCCCATCATCACCATCGACGAGCCGACGATTGCGATGCAGTTCATGGTGAACACATCGCCATTCGCTGGAAGGGAAGGGCAGTATGTCACCTCGCGCAATCTGCGCGAGAGGCTCGAAAAGGAGCTGCTGACCAACGTTTCGCTGCGGGTGGAAGATACCGAGAACACCGACTCCTTCACCGTGATGGGCCGCGGCGAACTGCAACTGGCGATCCTGATCGAGATGATGCGGCGCGAAAGCTTCGAGCTCGCAGTGGGCAAACCGGAGATCGTGACCAAGCACGTCGGTGGCAAGCTGATGGAGCCAATGGAGCGGCTGACGGTCGATGTGCCGGACGCGTTCGTCGGCGTGGTCATCGAGAAGCTGGGCGCGCGCAAGGCGCAGATGCAGAAGATGCACAACCACGGCTATGGCCGCGTGCGCATGGAGTTTGCGATTCCCAGCCGCGGCCTGATCGGGCTGCGCAGCGAACTGCTCACCGACACGCGCGGCACCATCGTAATGAATTCGCTGTTCGATGGCTATACGGAGTGGCAGGGGGATATCCCACATCGTATGACAGGCGCTCTGGTGGCCGACCGCGCCGGTGCGACTACAGCGTATGCCTTGTGGGGATTGCAGGAGCGCGGCGAGCTGTTCGTGGGCCCCGGCGTTGAAGTTTACGAAGGCATGGTGGTGGGCGAGAACTCGCGCGACAACGACCTCGACGTCAACATCGTTCGCGAAAAGAAGCTGACGAACATGCGCTCGTCTACCGCGGATGAGGCGATCCGGCTGGTGCCGTTCAAGAACCTGAATCTGGAGCAGGCGATCGAATTCCTTGCCGACGACGAACTGGTGGAAGTGACGCCGAACCATCTGCGGCTGCGCAAGAAGATTTTGCAGGCCAACCGGCGTCCACGGCGAAACGCGCAGCCGGCCGCGGTCGAAAGTTAGCTCGACTCCGGACCGATGCTTTCGTCGCGAAGCACGCGTTTTCAGGCGTTCGGGCAGCTACTGGGTGCGCAGTCTGTCTGCCGCTTCCAAGCATTGTCTGGCACGTGCAGGATCGCCAAGTGCACTATAAGCGTCAGCCATGTTCATCAGGGCCTTGCGTCTGACGACGGGGTTCATGGTGTGGCTTAGCACCAGGTTATATTGAGCGATGGCTGAGGAAAAATCCTGCTGCACTTGCTCGTAGGCGCCGATGTTCAAATTGCTGGTTGGATCGCCGGGAAAAATTGCCGCCGCCCGGAAGAAGTGCGGCATGGCCTCTTCCATCTTGCCCTGGTCCAGCAGCGCCTCTCCCAGATTGTCTTCCGCCAGGTAGTTGCTCTTGGTGACCTGCAAGGTGTGCGACCACAATGTCACATCGTCTTTCCAGAATCTGATCTGGCGATAAGCAACCGTCATCAGTGCTAATAAAACTACGAAGCAGGTAGCCGGTAGCACCGCAGCAGGCAGACGCCATTGCTGCGCCAGCTCAGCGGCGCCCCAACAGATCATCACGTAAAGACCTACAAATGGAAGATACGCGTAGCGATCAGCCATTGCCTGCGTACCCACCTGCACCAGACCGATCATGGGCACAAGTGTCCCCACAAACCAGAACCACCCCACCAGCAAATAGCGGTGACGCCGCGCCTGCACTACGCGAACCGTTATGGCAATCAGCAGAACCAGGGCTGCCACGGCCTGCCATCCCACGGCAAATCTCAGAGGGTGAGGATAGAAAAAGGCGAGCCGCGACGGCCACAGAGCTTTTTCCAGATAGCGGACGTAAGAGATTGCAGCATTGGCCAGCCGAATGTCGAGCGGGATTCTGAACGCCGGCAGGGCGCCACCAGCGCGTTGCGCCTTCATGGTGATGACGGCGCTGGCTGCGGAAAGCGCGAACAGCGGGAGCTTTTCCAGAATCAACCAGAGGAATCGCTCTTCGCTGTTCGCCTTTCGCTCTTCGTCAGAAGATCGCTGTTCGTTCTTTGCAAGTTGAATTTCGTCAGACGCAAGGGGCGCGTCTTTCTGGCGAAAAGCGAATAGCGAAGGGCGAAAAGCAAGCCGTTGCAGTGGCCAGTAGTCCCACAGCAACAGAACAAAGGGAAAGGTGATGACCTGCGGCTTGGACATCAATCCGAGGAGAAACAAGAATGCGCAGACGGCGTAGCGGGCGATTCCCGGTCGCTGCGCATACCAACGGTAAGCGCCGAGCGCGAGCAGGAAAAATAACATGCTGAGAAGGTTCTTGCGCTCGGATACCCAGACCACGGATTCGACATTGATTGGATGCAAGGCGAACAGCGCAGCCACCATGGCGCTGCGTCCGGCAAAACCAGTCGCCGCCTTTAGCACCCAGAACAGCAACAGCATGTTGATGACATGCAGCGCTACATTAACCCCGTGATGGCCGGCAGGATCGAGCCCAAAGAACTGGCAATCCAGCGCGTGCGAGAGCCAGGTCACGGGATGCCAGTTGGCCGACTCGTAAGTGGAAAACGCCCATTTAACGGTCTCCCACGCCAAGCCGCTTTGCACGTGAGGGTTCGCGGTGACATAAACCGTGTCGTCGTAGTTGCAAAAGGGGTAGCCGGTTACGACGAAGTACAGCGCGGCGGTTGCCAGAACCAGAATAGCTCCGAGGAAAAATGCCCGCGTTTTCGGTGAAGAGAATCGACTCCTTCTGGGCGTGGACTCACTCTCCTGCCTAGGTCGTGGACGTGGAAGCCATCGAGCCTGCGATGGCGGCCAAAAGCTGGGCACTAACCTCCCGTCCGTCTCGCTACTTGAGCGGACATCGTCACTATTCGTTGTCCTCCGACGATGCGGGTGGTCAGCGTTGGATTCGCAATGAGGCCATTTGTACTGAGCACATCGGGAAAGAGCATCTCTTCCGATCCATCTTCGTTGTAATAAGAGCAGTACCCAGGGCCACTTCTCTCCAACTCAACCCCGAGCAGAGTCTTTCCTACGGTGTTTTCCCGCTGACGGCTGGCTTCGAGAACGATTCGCCTGCAGGCGGCGGTTATGACGCTCGTTGCCGCGCCCCTCTTCAGCAAACCCTTGAGTACCTGGAAATGAATCTTCAGCGACATAGCGTCGAAATCGCCCACTACCGTCACAAGAAAAGGGCGTTTGATGGGGGTTAATGAGCTCGTGCTGCACATGAAGCTAGGGGAGGCAGCAGCGGCCGGAGTGAAAATCTGTCCATCTCGCTCCCCGTCGATTTCGTGGAAGATAAGGTCATTGTAGATGACACACGTGAAGGGAACCTGTTGCCCCGAAACACTGTGCCAACCGGCGAGGATGAAGTGGCACCGCTTGTCCTGGGCCGATGCGCGCAACGTCGCGAAGCGCCTCGTGGCTAAGCCTGTGAGGTCCCAGACAAGTCGGTCCAGCGGGAGCTCTACAGCGTCGATGGCGCAGAGGCTCTCTCTAAGCCATACGCCGGTGTCGTGACCTGGTCCGCGCGCAAAGCCGACCCAGCCAAGAGCAAAGCGGGCTCGCTTGCCTAATACGACGATTGATTTCCGCTGGTCGCCGGGCAACGGCAGTTTGTCCCGAAGGGTGGAGAGGCGAGTCTCCGAAACCTGAACCGCGGACTCCGGCCTGGAAGTTGTAACCACGAGGCTCATAGAACTAACATTTTACCCGAGCCGAAAAAGGCTCGCTAGGAAACGGGTGTACGCCGACAAACGCTTGCTGTGAGATTCGCGAACGTAGGGCGACGCTGTGCGGCTGTGGAGCGCGAAGCGGGGCCTCTCAAGCGGCGCTGAAAACATTCATCTTCTGACCTGACGGCAGATACTCGTCGGCTGCTACACTGCGCTTATGCTCGCCCCGTATGCCGTCGATGAGGAAAACTCGCGCGGGCGCCGCTATCCCGAGCCGCCGCACCCTTATCGCAACCCTTTCCAGCGTGACCGCGACCGCGTCATCCATGCCCGTGCGTTTCGCCGGCTGGAGAACAAGACGCAGGTCTTCACCCGGCGCTACTCCGACCACTTCCGCACCCGCCTGACGCATACCATGGAAGTCGCGCAGATCTCGCGCACCATCGCGGCTGCGCTGAACCTCAATGTCGATCTCACGGAGGCGCTGGCGCTGGTGCACGACATCGGGCATCCGCCGTTCGGACATGCGGGCGAGCGCACCCTGGACCTGCTGATGCGGCAGCACGGCGAGTTCTTCGACCACAACCTACAGGCGCTGCGCACCGTGGAAGAGATGGAGCTTCGCTATGCGGAATTTCACGGATTGAACCTGACGTTCGAAGTCCGCGAGGGCATCATCAAGCACTCGCATGACTACAAGGAGGCGGAGCATCCGGAATTGGCTGAATATCTGCTCGACCTGCGTCCGCCTTTGGAAGCGCAACTGATCGACCTCACCGACGAGATCGCCTACAGCACCGCCGATCTCGACGACGGCTTTGAGGCCCGGCTGCTGCGCCTGCCGCAAATTCGTCAGCGCATCGGCGTTTTCGAGCGATATTACGCTGACGCCGAAGCCAGGTATCCCGACGCACCCGACAAGCTGAAGTTCAACGAAGCACTCAAGCGCGTGCTGAACCGCTTTGTCACCGACCTGATCGAGAACACGCAGCGGCGCGTACAGCAAGCTGGGATCGGAAGCCTCGACGAACTGCGTCACCTGCCCAACCGGCTGGCCGGTTTCAGTCCTGAGGTGGAAGCAGAGCGCCGCGAGGCCAAGAGCTTTCTGTATGAGGCCCTGTACAACTGCAAGCAACTGGAGCCGGAAAAGAGGCAGGCAGAGAAAGTCATCACCGAAGTTTTCAATCATTTGATCGCCCAGCCGCAAGCCCTGCCCCACGCGTATCGCGAGCGGGCGGAGAACGAGAAGCTGGCCCGCGTGGTTTGCGACTACATCGCCGGCATGACCGATCACTACATCGAAGACCTGCGCAAGAAATTGCTGTCAGGCAAAAAGACGCAGGCGTGAGCTGCCTCTGGAATTTCCCGGACATAGTGAGCTAAAATGCTGGGCCTCGGTCGAAGGAGCAGCGCTATGGCTATCGATATGGACAAGCTGAATGATTTTATCGGCCGGTTTGTCGGTGATCTCGGAGCAGCGGTAAGTACCGGGATGGTCGTAATTGGGGAGAGGCTTGGACTGTATAAGGCACTCGCCGAACATCCGATGACTTCCGCCGAACTTGCGGCCAAAACCCAAACGGACGAACGCTACGTGCGAGAGTGGCTGGCCTCACAGGCGGCAGGTGGCTATGTCACCTATGACGAAAAAACCAACAAGTTCAGTCTCACCGAGGAGCAGGCCTTTGCTCTGGCCAATGAAGACAGCCCGGCATATCTGCCGGGGGCGTTCCAGTTGGCTCTCGGCTCACTCGCGGCGGTTCCACGAATCGCCGATTCGTTTCGCACCGGAGCGGGAATGGGCTGGCATGAACATGATGATGGTGTGTTTCACGGTTGCGAGAAGTTTTTCCGCCCCGGTTACGCCGCCAATCTGGTGAGCTCCTGGATTCCCGCTCTCCATGATGTAAGGCAAAAACTCGAATCCGGTGCGCGCGTCGCCGACGTGGGCTGCGGCAAAGGCGCTTCGACTGTCTTGATGGCAAAAGCATTCCCGAAATCTCACTTCTTCGGATTCGACTATCACGATAAGTCGATCGAAGCAGCACGTGATTCTGCTAAACGCGAAGGGATCGCCGATCGGGTCACGTTCGAGCAGGCCAAGGCCAAGGAATATCCCGGAAAGGACTACGACTTCGTCGCGGTGTTCGACTGCCTGCATGACATGGGCGATCCCGTCGGCGCTGCCGCCCACGTTCGACGCTCTCTGCGCGATGACGGTACGTGGATGATCGTGGAACCATTCGCCAATAACGAATTGAAGGACAATCTGAATCCGGTGGGTCGGGTCTACTACTCATTCTCGACACTGCTGTGCACGCCCTGTTCACGATCGCAGGAAGTAGGTCTTTGCCTGGGCGCACAATCCGGAGAAGCACGCATCCGGGAAGTGGTAACCAAGGCCGGGTTCAGTCGCTTCCGGCGGGCCACGGAAACGCCGTTCAACATCGTTTACGAAGCTCGGCCTTGAACGAGCGGCTTTCGCGTGAAGCGGGGCTCGGCCCTTGCGAGCGAATTTGCTCTAATGCCCGAACCGCACCGTGATGTGTTCTCCTGACGCCAGGCGACTGCCGGGAGCGGGCCATTGTTCGCGCGCAATGCCGCTGCCGATGGCATTGATCTCCAGCCCCGACTGCTGCGCGGTCTCCACTGCCGAGCGCAGCGGCTTGCCCAGAAAAGATGGCACAACCGTTCCGCTGTCGACGTCCAAAATCACGGTGCCATTCGAAGCAGCTTGTGCGGACTGGCCACCCGGGGCAGCCGTTGCGGTTTGGATTTGCGCCGCCTCATTGGCAGGTTGCGGAGGCGTGGTCCCCGCAGTTTTGACGTCTGCGCCTGCGGCGCGATTGGCCCCAGTTGCCGGCTGAATCGCCGTTGCAGTTGCAGTCGCGCTTCCAGTCGCAGCTGCCGCGACGATCTCATTCTCCGGTAGCGGCGCGCCCAGGTGATCGGCCGACTCGTCGGTTAGGTCATCGTCCTTAGTGGATGCCAGCAGTGCCTGCCGCTGCGGGTTCTTCACATCCAGATCGTGCGGCACATGGAGATACTCCAGTACCTGCTGGGCAATTCGCTTGAACACGGGAGCGCAAACTTGTCCGCCCTGGTGCAGCCCAACCGGTGAATCAAGGATCACGGCGATGGTGATGGCTGGAGCGTTGACCGGCGTGAAGCCGATGAATGAGGCCACATACTTCGTCTTGGAATAGCCGCCGGTCGCAGGGTCGACCTTCTGCGCGGTGCCGGTTTTGCCGGCGATGGTATAGCCGTCGAGGATTGCCCGCCGCGCGGTGCCGAACAGCACCACGCCCTCCATCATCTTCTTCATCTGTGCCGCGGTCATCGTCGAGATCACACGGTGCTGTTGCGCAGGATGGAAGACGACGGGCAGCGCTTTGCTGTCCGGCGGCAGCTCTGCGGCTACGATGCGCGGCGGCGTGTACACGCCGTCATTGGCGATGGTCGAGATCAGCGAGATGGTTTGCAGCGGCGTCACGCCAATCTCCTGCCCCATGGAGATCGCCCCGATCGACACCTTCGACCAGCGATTCACCGGCTTGGCCATGCCGCGTGTCTCGCCCGGCAACTCGATGCCGGTCTGCTGCCCGAAGCCGTAATCGTGAATGTAGTGGTAGAGCCGCTGGTCGCCCAGCTTCATGCCAACCTTGATCGCGGCAACGTCGCTGGAATGCGCCAGCGCCTCGGCAATGGTGATCACGCCCAGGCTCTCGTGGTCGTGGATCTGCATTCCAAACACGTTGATCGAGCCGTGCTGGCAATCGACCTTGTCATCCGGCGTCACCACATGCTGATCGATGGCCGCGGAATAGGTGACGATCTTGAACACCGAGCCGGGCTCGTAGATATCGCTGACCGCACGGTTCTTCAGCGCCTCAGTAGGAACGCTGTTGAACACATTCGGGTTGAAGGTGGGCCGGTTCGCCAGGGCCAGGATTTCGCCGGTGCGGGGATTCTCCACCACCACCGTTCCTGCGATCGCCTTGGTGTCCTGCATGCCCTGATCCAGTTCTTTTTCGGCGATGTACTGGATGGTCTGGTCGATGGTCAGGACCAGGTTCTGGCCGGGATCGGGCGGCTTCTCCACGCGGCTGAACCACTTGCGGCGAGCATCAATCGAGATCAGCTCCTGGCCGGGAATGCCGCGCAGATCGTCATCAAATTCGCGCTCCAGCCCGCCCAGTCCTTCGTCGTCCATGCCGACGTAACCCAGCGCCTGCGCCGCCAGTTCGCGCTTGGGATAGAAGCGCTTAGGCTCCTTGCGGAAGTAAATGCCGCGCAGATTCAGCTCACGGACGCGGTTGGCGGTGTCGGCGTCAAGCTTGCGCTTGATGAACGCGAAGTTGCGATTGGATTGTAGCCGGGCCACGATCTCCTGCGGGGCCATATCCAGCACCCGGCCCAGAATTACGGCAGTGGTTTCCTGATCGTGGACCTCGCTGGGCACGGCGAAGACGGAGTCGACATCAATCGACATCGCCAGTGCATAGCCATTGCGGTCATAGATATTTCCGCGGCGAGGCTCGACTGGAATGGTGCGATTTTGCTGGCGTTGTGCGCGCTGCACGAAGTCGCCGTACTTGAAGACTTGCAGTCGCACCAGGCGAAAGCAGATAACCAGGATCCAAAGGAAAAGCAGCCCAGCGAAAATGTAGAGTCGGCGACTCGGCGTTTTGGGTGCGCTCGCCCGCATTGCGCGCTGCTCCGTTCTGCTGCGGTACGAATTTGCCGCTAATGAAGGGGCGCACCTTCAGGTGCGCCAGCAACTGCACCCAATACTTCAAAAATAGATCCTTCGCGGGCTTTCAGCCTGCGAAGGATCACAAGATAACTGGCCAGTCTCGGCGCAGCTAAAGCTGCGCCCCTTCAAAACAAACTACTGCAGGGCTGACACCACCATGATTCCGTTCGCCTTGGCCATGATCGGGGCGGATGGGTCAGAGGCCGCCGTTTCCATCGGCTGCCACTGGCCGTCGACTGGGCGCTGCATGCCCAGCTCGCGCGCCAGGCGGTCAATGCGCGCAGGGTCCTTCAATGACGCCTCTTCCAGGCTCAGCGCGCGGTTCGACTCCGCGATGGTGTCACGCTCCACTTTCAGTTGCTCGATCTTGTAGCCGTACTCGATGGCGCTGAAGTGCTGACAGACGTACACCATCGCCAGCAGAAACAGAACACCCAGCGTGATGCCGAAGGTAATCATCTCGCGGCGGCGCTTTGGGTCGGTCACCTGAACGACGCGCGAGTTGTCGATGCGCTTGGTGAAGTAGATCTCCGGCGTGCCCAGAAACGTACCGCGCGGCTCTGCTGCCTGCTGATTCCAATCGCCAGCTTGTGCCAAGGTCGGGTAAAGAACTCCGGCTGCCATCGTTTTCTCCTGCCGAACGGTTTAGGTGCGTCTTACGTTCGGATACCACATTGTCAGATACTGGGACGGACGCTTCGGCGTCGCCCAAGAGTTATCCACATTATCCACAGCTTTTCCGCAATCCCACATTGTGGGAGTTGCGAGAATGAAACAATCCAGCGATCTCGCCTGCCGCCGGCTCGCAATCAGGGGCAGACCGCTTGACGCTGGCCTAAAGGCCAGATCTACCCTGCATTCGCTCTGCCGCTACATCCGCTCTGCCGCTATATTCGCTCCGCAGCTCGCAGCTTCGCGCTGCGGGAGCGCGGATTGCGGTCGATTTCTTCGTCGTCGGCTCTCACCGGCTTCTTCGTCAGCACGCGATAGAAACCGTGGCGCGCCCCATCGCGCAACGCATCTTTCACAATGCGATCTTCCAGCGAGTGGAAGCTGATGATCACCAACCTGCCGTCCGGCTTCAGCACCTCGGGAGCCGCGTCTTTACTCAACAGCATCTTCAGGTCGTCGAGTTCACGGTTCACCAGAATTCGGATTGCCTGGAAAGTTCGCGTCGCCGGATGAATTCGCCGCTCAGCCTGGTTCATTGGCCGGGCCGCGGCCGAAATCACTGCCGCAAGTTGTGCGGTGGTGTGAATCGGCCGCGCCCGAACAATGGCTCTGGCGATTCTCCGCGACCTCCTTTCCTCACCGAATTCGTAAATCGCGTCGGCAAGCTCGCGCTCGTCGAAGCGGTTTACCACTTGATCGGCGGTCAGCCCGGAGTGCGGATTCATCCGCATATCCAAGGGGCCTTCCGCCTGAAAACTAAATCCACGCGCGGCGTTCTCCAGTTGCATGGAGCTGACGCCCAGGTCGGCAAGCAATCCGTCGGCGGACGCTGCCGCCACGTGCTGGGCCACATCGGCAAAGGAGGCATGGACCAGCTCAACCTTCGGCCAGTCACTCGCCAACTCCGCCGGCGGCTTCAGCAGCCGATCGCGCGCTCGTTCCAGCGCTGCCGGGTCCTTATCGAAGCCAATCAAACGACCCTGTGGGCCGAGGCGTTTTGCGATTTCCCAACTGTGTCCGCCTAAGCCCACTGTTGCATCGATATAGGTCCCGCCGCGCTGTACGGCCAGGAATTCGATCGCTGGTTGTAAAAGAACTGAGACATGGCCAAATTCGTTCTCGCCAGGTCCGCGCCCAGGGGCGCTGTTCGATTCTGAAGAGCCGTTTTCCACCGACTCGGTAG
>Ga0181530_10001044_pt1 | contig 35191 bp, 21 predicted proteins | sample PEATcosm2014_Bin_42_FD_119769 | JGI IMG/M metagenome (GOLD analysis project Ga0181530, IMG submission 119769) | Peatland microbial communities from MTU Mesocosm Facility, Houghton, MI, USA - PEATcosm2014_Bin10_60_metaG | ecosystem: Environmental > Terrestrial > Soil > Wetlands > Peat | place...
ATCTGCGCGGCCTTGACGGCGAGGTCGGAGGTGTGCTCGTGCTTGGCGGCGATGCGGCGCTCCTTGATGCCGGTGCGGGAGATGATCCATTCGTCGGAAGTGTCCACCATTTTTTCCAGGTCGGCGTTGGTGAGGACGCGGGCGGGGAGATAGGAGCCGACGGCGGCGATGGAGCAGGTGCGGCTTTTGAATTGGTGGCGGGCGCGCGGGTTGACGAAATGCTTGGCGGGCTGAGTCATGTTTTGGCCTCTGCCAGGCGCGCGGCGGCCTGGGCCACCTCCGCCTGGATGATGTCGTTGATGTGGTGCTGGACCGCCTCGGCGCCCATGCGGATGGCGTTCATAATGGCGCGTTCGCGCGCCGACGCGTGCGCTTTGACAATCGTGCCGTTCAAACCCAGCAGCGGCGCGCCGCCCCGTCCGTCGGAGTCCAGGCGCCGGACAATGGCGCGGAAGGCGTTCTTGGCGAGCCAGCCTCCGAGCTGGCGCTTTGGATTCTTATTGATTTCAGTTCTGAGCCAGCCGCCCAGGCCCTTGAAAAAGCTCTCGAGAGTCTTTAACACAATGTTGCCGACAAACCCGTCGCACACCACCACGTCCACGCGGTTATGAAACAGGTCGTGGCCCTCGACGTTGCCGATGAAATTCAGGTTGACTTGCCGGCACAGCTTGCAGGCCTGGATGGTCAGTTCGGTGCCTTTGTTCGGCTCGGTGCCGTTGCTCAAAATGCCGACGCGCGGCGATTTGTAGCCGAGTATCTCCCGCGAGTAAATGCTCCCCATGATGGCGAAATCCAGCAAATGCCGCGGGCTGCAATCCACGATGGCCCCGGAATCCAGCAGCACGAATTCGTTCTCCGGCGCCGGAATCACCGTCGCGATGCACGGCCGGTCCAGCCCGGCCAGCGGGCGAAGGCGGAAGGTCGAGGCGGCGACGATGCCGACGGTGTTGCCGGGGGAAATCAAGGCGTCGGCCTTGCCTTCCTTCAGGAGGTCCACCGCGCGCAGAATCGAGGAATCCTTCTTCCGCCGCAACACTTCCACCGGTTTGTCCTCCATGGTAATGACTTCCCCGGCGTGGAGGATTTTGACGCGCGGATCGGCGCAGCCGACGCGGGACATGGCGGCTTTGATTTCGTCCTCGCGTCCGGCGAAAAAAAGCTCGGTGATGGCGGCATTGGATTCCAAGGCCAGCCGCGCGCCGTCAATGATGACTTGAGGGCCATGATCCCCGCCCATCACATCCACAACGATTCGCATAAAAGCGAAGAGCGCGGAGAAGATGTGTCCGCGCTCCCCGAAACCGCCTCAGCCCTTGACGTTGACCGAAATGACCTGGCGGCCATTATAGTACCCGCAGGACGGGCATACCCGGTGCGGGATATAAGGGGCGGCGCATTGCGGGCAGGCGCTTAATTGCGGCAGCTTGAGGACGCTGTTGTAAGCGCGGCGCATCCGCTGGCGGCTGTGTGAAGGCTTGCGTTTTGGAACTCCCATAACTTGTTGTCTGTTAGAACTTTAATTTGTTTAACTCAGCCCAGGCCGACGCCTCTGGCGCCGGGCCGGACCCTTCTTTGTGCGGACGGTTCGCGTCTGCCCGCTGGGGCAATCCAGCGCAATTGCTATCACACAACGGATGTTGCGGAAACTCAAGCAGAATAGCTTCCCGCAAATAAGGCGTCAAGTCCATCAGATCCTCCTTCAACACCGGCTTCTCCGGGCCGTCCGCGGGCAGATGCAGCAGCCAATCCGCTATTTCCAGCCGGAACCGGAACGGCTTCAGGCACCGCGCGCACTCGCAATCCAGCCCCATTTCCAGCCGGCCGCGCACCAGCACATCCCGCCCCGCCTGATGCGCCGTCAGATCGTAGTGCAGCGGCAGCCGCGCCCGCGCCAGGTCGTCGGCGTGGTCCAGTTCCAATTCCGTCGCGGCCAGCTTCCCCTTGACGCGGAGGTCCTTTTCCGCCAGGTGGCGGATATTGATGGTCAATGGCATGGCGGCGCCTGTGGTTTGAATTTTGCCGACAGCGCCTGCCGCACCGGCTCCGGCACGAAACAGCCGACATCGCCTCCCAGCCGCGCGATTTCCTTGACGATGCGCGAACTCAGGAAGGTGTAACTCGCCTTGGGCATCATGAAAATGGTTTCCACCCGCTCGTTCAACTTCCGGTTCATCAGCGCCAGTTGAAACTCAAATTCAAAATCCGACACCGCCCGCAAGCCGCGGATAATGGCCTGCCCGCCCTGCTTTTCCACATAATCCACCAGCAAACCGTCAAACCAATCCGCCTCCGCCTTCGGGATGGCTTGCAGCGATGCCTTCACCAACTCCATCCGCTCCGGCAGCGGGAACAGCGGGTTCTTGCCTTCGTTGACCGCCACGGCCACGATCACGCGGTCAAAAAGCTTGGCCGCGCGTTGCACCAAATCCAGGTGCCCGTTGGTGATGGGATCGAAACTCCCGGGATAAATCGCCGTTCGCATGGGGACAATTTAGCAAACCGGGCCGGCGGGGCGAGTCAAAAGTTTGCGGACTGCTCGCGGAGGCGCATTTCTTTCTTGATTCTTCGACGTTTTCAATGGACCTATTGATGTCGTCTCTCAAGGTATTGCAAAGGCCTGTTCCTCAATCCCTTTGGGATTGCTGACACCAAGAACGCCTCGCAGTATTTCTGCCGGCATTCCACTGAAAACGTCGAGGACCCAGAAAGGTCAAATGCGCCGCACAGCGCCGCGCCGCTCTTTGGCCGCCCTGCCGGCGTAATCGGCGATGAATTTCCTCATCCCAAACTCCAGCGGCGACATCCCATAGTGGTCCGCCTCCTTCTGGGCCTCCGCGCCTGTCCATTGGTCATGCTCAATCCGGTAGCAGGCGATGATCGTCCCGGTCCGGTCGCATCCGAAACAGCAATGCACAAATACTGGGCCGGGCGAATTCTCAATCATGGAAAGCGCGCGCGCCACATCGCGGTCCTTCGGCCGGGCGGCGCCCGGAAGCGGGATGTTGATGAACGTCATGCCGTTGCCGGCGGCCTCGGATTTTTCAGGCCCCCAGAGGTCGTTGGCCATGCGCAGACAGATAATGGTCTTGATGCCAAGCTGCTTCAGGTTTGCCAGGCCGGCCGCATCCGGCTGGGCGCCGCGGTAAAGGCGGGCGTTAACCATCCCAAAGTTGGTGATCCCATGCGTGGCCGGCACGCCGCGATTCTCAGCGTGACAGAGCGTGGACGCCAGAACCGCCAGAATCAGGACTGGTCGCGCCGGGAAGGTCATTTGGCGAACAAGGCGTCCAGGGACAACGTGAATTCCGGCAAGGCCGCGCTGGCGAGGACGCCACCCGCGCCGTGCAGCGCCTGTTCGGTGAATCGGCCATCCTGGGGATGCCGATGGACTTCGATCTGTTTCTCCGGGCCGAGGACGAGCCAGCATTCCTTCACCCCGGCGGCGGCATAAGCGCGCAGTTTCGAGCGGTCGTAATCATGGCTGGAGCTGGAAATTTCGATAACGAATTCGGCGGTATGGGGGTGTTCATGCCAAAACTCCTCTTCCGATCCGCGAATCACCGCAATGTCCGGCTCCGGCTCGGAATCCGCGCAAGCCAAAGGTTGCTCGCTGTCAATAAAATAACCAGGCGGCAGAACCGTTTTCAGCATCCTTTTCAACCGGCGGAGCAGTGCGGAATGGAGGGGAGACTTGGACATTTTATTATAAACGAACCCATAGAGAAGTTCGGTGTTCTTGGGGATCAGCCCCGCTTCGCCCAGCACGCGGTACGCCGCCACCGAGAGCGGCCAGATTTGCGCGCCACTCAAGGGGACCGGAGACGTCTCAACCGCGTTCATCATGCCGCAAATTATAGTCCGCCCCGCCCACTCCGCAAGGGCCGAATGTCCGCCCCCTAATCCATCGTCACGCACGATTCGATCTCGGCGTAGATGAAAGGGACGCCCTCCACCGTCAAACCCAGGTTCCGGACTTTGCTTTCTTCGACGAAAAGCAAGTCATCGAGCAGCCGCAACTTGCCGCGCAGCCGGATGCCGCCGCGCAGCCAGACTTCCACTCCGCGCCCCACCGGCAGGTTCAATCTTCGCGCCGCCTCCTCCGCCGCCATTTGCCGGACGACCACCCATTGCGCGTAGCCGTCGTCCGCGCCGCCGGCTTCAAAGCTGAATTCCTTCTGGAGTTGCACGTCTTCGTTCTACAGGCTGTTAATCCTCTTTGCCAAGCCCCTTTTTTCCAATGCCAGGGCTTGACAAAAATTAGAGCCTATGCTTAAATAGTCCGCGTGAGGCACGAAGGCACAGTCAACGGGCGCATCCGCGCGGAGGCGGGGGGTATTGCGGATTGTCCCGATCCATCGGGACGGATTGCGGATTGGACCGCAAAGACCGCAGCGCGGCCAGCCGCAACCGGAGGAATTGAACCGCGGATTTCACGCACAAAGACGATTTTTCAACGCCAAGCCGCCAAGTCGCCAAGTCGCAAAGAAGGACAGAACTCTCTGCGCCTTCGCGCCTTCGCGCCTTTGCGTTTAACCACCGCGTGTCCATCGTCCCAAAGATCTTCGCGAAACTGCGCGATTCGGACGGATTGCAGTGCGAAGAGGGATTTTTTCTTTGTGCTCTTTGTGGTTAAAGGACTTTTCATGCGATGGCGGATGTCGGATTTCTTTACATGGGATAAAGGGGGTAACGGAGGGGCTTTTCCTCTGGTTCTGTTTGCTCCCGTGGAATCTCTACCAAATCAGTATACTTTCCGATGCCCCCGCACCCCTGTTTTTTTGAGCCTTTTGCGCCTTTTTGCGGCAATTCGGCGCAAGTTACTTGCTATCAACAACTTACAACTAAAATCCTGTTTTTCCAATTAAGATCAATTAAGCCTAATTAAGCCTAATTAAGGTTAATTAAGGTTAATTAAGCCAAAAAAAGAATGTTATTGAGGAGGCGAAAATGCCAAAGAATGACGCAATCCTGACCAAATTGGTAATGATTTGCAGTCCCGTGCCGCTGGTTTCCAAACCTGCCGTATCGCCGGCTTCCAGGCCGGCCCACTGCGCCGCCGCCAGCAGGTTTGGAAACCTGCGGCACGGCAGACTTGGAAGTCTGCGGCACGCTAAACAGATACACGCTTCCAACCCTGCCGGACCTTATCCAACCCGTCAGATCGGGTTTTGAATTTTTGACTGGCGCAAGCAATCGAAGGTGCTAAAGTGGCCGCCCAGACCCGAGAAATGACACCGCAACCTGAAACAAACAGAGAGGACGAGCAATGACCTTAAACACGCTTCCGATATTCCTGGCATTCCTCCTAATGGGAGTGGCCGATGCGATGGGGCCGCTCTCCAGTGCGGTCTCCGGCAACCCCGTGGTGGCGGCTCTGATGCCGTTTTTCGTATTCATTGCCTTTGCCCTTTGTAGCGTGCCGGGCGGCCTCTTGGGCGCCCGCATCGGCAAGAAGAATCTAATGCTGCTCGGCTTGGCGCTCAACACGGGGGCGGTGGCGGTGCCGGCTTTCATCAATCCGCCATTCGTATTATTGCTCGCTTGTATTCTCCTTTTGGGCGTGGGGACCACGTTCCTGCAAGTGGCGGGCAATCCCATCATGCGCGACATCAGCCCGCCGGGAGCCTTCAGCCGCAACCTTGCCCTGGCCCAGGGAATTAAAGGTATCGGCTCGACCACGATGACCATCCTCGCCACCGCCGGGATTTCGCTGGCCTTCCTTCCGGTGCTGGAGAAGATGGGATGGCGCGGAGTGTTTCCCATCTTTTTTGTTCTGATGGCATTGGCCTTTGTATCCGTCTCCGTGCTAAAAGTGCAGGAATCCAAAGCCGACGTGCCCCCCAGTGTTGCCAGCTCCCTGGCTCTCCTGGGTACACCCGTGTTTGCTTTCGCGGTGCTTGGCATTTTCCTCTATGTCGGCGCCGAAGTCTGCATGACCACCTTCCTCAAGCCCGCAATGGAGGGCCTTGGATTCGCCCCGGATGCGGCGGGTTGGGCTGGGCCTGTTCTCTTTCTCGGCGCTCTGACGCTGGGCCGGATCTTGGCTGGCAGCGTCAAGGTCAGTCCTCACGCCTTCTTCCGCCTATCCGCGTTCCTGGGGCTGGCCGGCTTGGTGTTACTGATGACGCGGGTCAAAGAGCTGGCTCTGGCTGGCGTTGTTTGTGGCGGGCTCGGATTTGCCAACATTTGGCCGATGCTCTTTTCCATTACCGTCGAAGAGAAACCCCAATGCGCCAACGAACTCAGCGGCCTCATGTGCATGGCCATCTCCGGCGGTGCTCTGGTTCCTTTGCTTATGGGCAAGGTTATTTCTCACGGACTCAAGCAGTTGGAGGCCGACAAGAGTTGGGTGACAACCGATGGGACATGGCTGACTCTGGCCTTTGTAGTGCCCGCCATTTGCTTTCTCTATTTGCTCCTGCTTTCGATCATAAAGGGTGGCAGGAAATCCGCGCCCGCCCCGGCAAACCCGCACTCCTGAACCATTCCCGTGAAGCCATCCCGATCCACGCATCGTCATGACCAATCCGCAATCCGCAATCCGCAATCCGCAATCATGAAGCCATCCCCCGATCCACGCATCGTCATGACCCTCGACGCCGGCGGCACCAACTTCCGCTTCGCCGCCATGCGCGCCAACAAGCCGCTGACCGCGACCGTCGCCCTGCCCGCCAACGGCGGCGACCTGTCCCGCTGCCTGGCCAACATCGTCGAAGGCTTCGCGCGCGTCAAAGAGCAATGCCCCAAGCCGCCCGCCGCCATCAGTTTTGCCTTTCCGGGTCCCGCCGATTATCCCAACGGCATCATCGGCGACCTGGGCAATCTGCCCGGCTTCCGCGGCGGCGTGGCGCTGGGGCCGATGCTGGAGGACAAATTCGGCATCCCGGTCTTCATCAACAACGACGGCGACCTGTTCGTCTATGGCGAAGCCATTGCCGGCTTTTTGCCGCAGGTCAACGGCCTGTTGAAAAAGGCCGGCAGCCCCAAGCGTTACAACAACCTTTTCGGCGTCACCCTCGGCACCGGGTTCGGCGGCGGCATTGTTCGCAACGGCGAATTATTCACGGGCGACAATTCCATAGCGGGCGAAGTCTGGCTCTTGCGCCATAAATTGCAGCCCGAAATGAACGCGGAGGAAGGGGCCAGCATCCGCGCCGTGCGCCGCGTCTATGCGGCCAACGCCGGCCTGCCCTTCGATCAGGCGCCCGAACCCAAAGTCATTTGCGACATCGCCCAGGGCCGCCAGCCCGGCAACCAGGCTGCCGCTCTCGAAGCCTTTCGCCAATTGGGCGAAGTCGTTGGCGACGCGATGGCCAACGCCCTCACGCTCGTGGACGGCCTGGCCGTCATCGGCGGCGGTCTGTCCGGCGCCGCGCCGCTCTTTTTGCCCGCGCTCACCGCCGAGTTGAACAGCAACTACACAGCCCCCGGCGGCGGTCAATTCCGCCGGCTCGCCTCCCGCGCCTTCAATCTCGAAGACCCGGCGCAACTGGAGAAATTCCTGGCCGGCGAAACGCGGGTGGTTCCCGTGCCCGGCGGCAAGCGCAAGGTCAAATACGACCCGTTGCAGCGCATTGGCGTCGGCGTGACCCGCCTGGGCACCAGCGAAGCCGTGGCCATCGGCGCATGCTCCTTCGCCCTGCGCAAACTTGATCAAGCCGCCCAAAGGTGATACCATGAGTCGAATAAGTCCTATAAGTCCTATTAGTCCTATATGAAACTCGCATCACTTGCCCTAACCTTCGCCGCGGCAGCCGCCCTCCTGTGCAGCACCGCCGGTTGCGCCCCGGATGCTCCGCCGCTCAAGGAGCCGGCGAAAACCGTTATGAGCAACTATCTGGCCATCCAAGCCGGCCTCGCCGGCGACTCCATTCAAGGCCTGGACGAACACGCCAAAGCCATCGCCACTGCCGTCAAAGGCGACGCGGCGAAAATGCTCCCGCCCGACGTTGCGGCGCAGGCCGAAACGCTCGCCCAAGCCAAAGACATAACAGCCGCCCGCGCGGCCTTCAAGCCCCTCAGCGCATCGCTGATCAAATACATGGCGGAGGAGAAGGCCGGCAAAGGCCTCTATCACGAAGTCTATTGTCCAATGGCCGAGGCCAGTTGGCTGCAAACCGGCAAGGACATCCGAAACCCCTACTACGGCAAGGAGATGCTCGACTGCGGCGAGCTGAAGAACTGACGAACATGTGGCGGCGGTCTATGACCGCCGCCAATTCGATTGTGGAATCGTGCGATTGCGAACTGGAACTGTTATGAAAACTTGCTGGGCGGCATTCTGTTGCGCGCTGGCGTTTGGCCGGGCTGATGCCCAGCCGGCGCCGGATGTGCTCACCGCCAAGAGCGCTTCCGGCCAGTTCCTCGCCTTTGCGCCGCGCCAGGAGGGCCTCCCCATCGCCATTTTGCAGCCTTCCGGCATTCCGGGCCAATTCAACCTGACCCCGACCGAGCGGACCGACAGCGATTCACGGCTTCGCCTGGACCCGTTCTTGCTGGTGATTTACTGCGAGGAAATCAAGGCATCGCTCCTGTCCTCATTGGGCCGGCGGGACGAATGGAGGGGCAACATCTTCCTCCTCGTTCACCCCGGCCTCCCGGCAGACCCAGGCCCGGTCCTGGAAGGCGTCTATAGTCCGAGAGGCTGGAACTACCGTCTCACCCTCCCTTCGCCCATCGAGACCAATCTCCTCTTCCACGCCATTGTCCAGGCGCTCCTGACGGAAACGGCAAACCGCCATGCCGGCGAACGTTCGGCCGAAATCCCCCTCTGGCTCCTCGCTGGCCTGAGCGCCCATTTGCAGGCGGACAGCCTTCCCACGCTGCTTCTCCCGCTCCAGTCGCGAGTCAACACCAACCAGATCAAGTTGCCGCCCCTGGAAGCCGTCCGCGGCCAATTGCGCCGCCAGACGCCGCTGACTTTCCAGGAACTCTGCTGGCCGGAGCCGGAAAAAGCCAGCGGCACCAATTACGATCTTTATTGCGCCTGCGCGCAAGTGTTCGTGGAGGAACTGCTGCATCTCAAGGATGGCAACCGTTGCCTAGGCGCGATGATTGACAAACTGCCGCAACATCTAAACTGGCAAACCTCCTTTCTCGAGGCCTTCTCCCCCTTCTTCTCACAGTTGGTGGACGTGGAAAAATGGTGGGGGCTGGCCTGTGTCAATTTCACCGGCGTTGATTTCGCCTCCCGCTTCGGCCCGCTGGACAGTTGGCACAAACTCCAGGATGCCCTCGATGTCCCGGTCCAAGTCCATTTCAGCCCCGACCGCCTCCCGGCCGAGGCGGAAATCACCTTGCAGGAAGTCATCAGCACTTGGGAACCGGCCCAGGCCTCCGCCGCCTTGCAGCGCGCCTTCGAAAAGCTGCTCCTCTTGCGTCCCCAAATGACTCCCGAACTGCTGCCCTTGCTCGACAGCTATCTCCTGGCACTGCAAACCTACGAGAACGACTCCCGGCCCGGCCCCTCCGCCGGACCGGCCCGCAACCTGCCGCCCTCCCTGGCCGTTGCGCGCAATGCCGCCTGCAGAAGGCTCAACGCCCTGGATGCCCAACGCGCCGCGTTGCGCCCCCAATTTGTCTCCCAGCCCCCCCAAACCCAACTCAGCGCCCGCGACCGTCCGCCCGGACAGCCCGCCGCCGAACAACCCGCAAATCCACAGCCATGAAGAAACATGCCGCCCAATTGTTAGCACTGACTCTCACCCTCGCCGCCGCCCTTTCCCTGCGCGCCGCCGCCCCCGTCCGCCCTTTGGAAATCTATTGGATTGACATGGAAGGCGGCGCCGGCACGCTCATCGTCACCCCGGCCGGCGAATCCATTATTGTGGACACCGGGAATCCCAGTTCGCCCAACCAGACGGACACCAGCGCGGCCCGCATCCACAAAGCCGCCGTCGCCGCGGGCGTGAGCAAGATTGATTACCTGATTCTCACCCACTTTCACATGGACCACTTTGGCGGCGCGGCGGACCTGGCGAAGCTGATGCCGATTGGGCAGGTGCTTGACAACGGCATTCCCGACCACGATTCGGACGGCGTCGCCAGCCATGACGCGCAATTTGCAAAGGACATCACGCCGTACCGGACTTTCAAGGCGGACAGCCGGGCGGTCATGCAGGTCGGCCAGTTGATTGCGTTGAAACAATCCGACGGCGCCGCCCCGCTCACTTTCCAATGCGTCGGCGCGCGCAAACAGGTCTTTCCCCTGGGCGGCGCGGGCATTACCAACGGGATCAACCCCGACGCCACCCAGCACGCGGTGGACACGACCGACAACGCCAACAGCATTATTATGCTGCTGAAATTCGGCCCCTTCAAATTCTTCCTCGGCGGGGACCTGACCTGGAACATGGAAGGCAAACTGGTGTGCCCGGTCAATTATATTGGAACGGTGGACCTTTACCAGGTGGATCATCACGGCCTGAACCTCAGCAACAACCCGCTCCTGGTTCGCGCCTTGAACCCGACGGTGGCCGTGATGAGCAACGGCTCGCGCAAGGGCGCCAACGCCGAAACCCTGGCCACGCTGCGGAGCGTCTCTTCCGTCCAGACGATGTGGCAAATCCATCGCAACACGCTGGGCGACACGAATGTCAACACCGACACCAATTACATCGCCAACATCCCCGTCGCCTGCGAAGGCAACTACATCAAATGTTCCGTGGACCCTTCCGGCAAGTCCTACACCGTTTCCATTCCCGCCACCGGCGTTTCCAAAACCTACGCCACCGTTCTCAACCGCCCTCAATAACCAATACACCGAAAGATGAAAGCCACCCTCACCGCCTTGATGCTGCTGGCCGCCTGGCCCGCTTCGGCCGCGACCGGGGTCATCGGCTTGGAACGCGCCGTCATTGCCGGCGCGGAATACGTGCGGGTGGGCGACTGGGCGGAGAGGAACGATCTCAAAATGATTTGGCGCAAAAAGGAGGACCCCATTTTGGTGACCAACCAATCCGCCAGCGTCAGGCTCACGCCGGAAACCCTCAAGGCGCAAATTAACGGCCTCAATGTCTCCCTCTCCCTGCCCGTGATCAGCCGCAATGGCGTCCCCTGGATCTCCCTGGCCGACGCGCAAAAGACCTTGCAGCCGATCCTCTTTCCGCAGAAGTCCGCCGCACGGGTGCGTACCATCTGCCTGGACCCCGGCCACGGCGGCGCCGATCCCGGCACGAGGGACGGCGAACACTCGGAAAAACAATATACTTTACTGCTGGCCCGGGCGGTGGAGAAGCTCCTTCAGGCCGAGGGTTTCAATGTGGTTCTCACCCGCACCAACGATGTTTCGGTGGACCTCCCGTCCCGCCCCGCTCTGGCGGCGAAGGCCGGGGCCGACCTGTTTGTCAGCCTGCATTACAACTCAGGCGTCCCCTCCCTCCACGGAGTCGAAGTCCACTACATGGCGCCCGCCGGCATGAAATCCAGCAACGGCGGTTCGGGCATTGGCAGCGACGCCGCCAGCCCGGGTAACGCCTCCGACGACCGCAACATCCTGCTGGCCTATCAGGTCCTCAAATCCATCACCGCCAGCCTGCCCCTGAATGACATCGCGGTGAAGCACTCCCATTTGGCCGTTCTCAGGGAGGCGCGCATGCCGGCCATCCTCATCGAACCCGGCTTTATGAGCGACCCGCAGGACGCGAAGAATATATATGACAGTGACTTCCGCCAGCGGATGGCCCGCTCCATTGTGGATGGCATTCTCGCCTACAAGAAAGCCGTCGAGGAAACCGAAATCGGTTCGCTCAATCTGCCGGCCCGCCCGGCGACACCCCAGGGGCGCAATTAACCGCGCTGTCCCGCGGCGGGCGCCACACGCGCGACATCTTTGCAAAATCAAACCCTGTGCCATTCCTCCCGTTCCTCCCATTCTTCTCATTTGTCCCATTCGTCCCTTCCAGGCAATACTGTCTCATACACGGCGCGGATGTCCGCGCGGATTTGTTTGACATCCCTCATGAATTCGCCTGCGCTGTCATAGCCGCAGCGGACGGCGACCCGTTGGAGCGGCGCGTCCTCGCCGGGCAATTCGGTTTCGGCCTCAAAACTCCAGAGCCGCAGGATGCCTTCGATGCGGCGAAGGCGGGAGTAGCTTTGCAGCAACGATTGGCCGGCGGCGGGCGCGAGCAGGCCCTCCTCCGCCGCGCGGCGCAGGGCCTGCAACGTGTTCGGCTCCTGCCAGCCCGCTGTCAAACAAAACGTCTGCGCCATGAATTCCGCGTCCATCAGCCCGCCCGTTCCCGTCTTGATCGCCAGATGCTCCCGGCCCGGCCCCGTCCGCTCCCGGATCGTCCGCGCCCGCATCCGGGCGATGTCCGCCTTCCACGCCGGCGTCCAGGCGGCGAGGCCGGCCTGCGGTTTGCCGGGGGAGGAAGGAAGAACAAAACCGGCGGCGGCGTTTTGCGGCGTGAAGTTGGCCAGCGCGGCGGCCATCTCCTGAAATTGCCCGCCGAGGGTCATGTCGCCGGCGATGGGGCGGGCGCGGGTCAGGGCCTGGACTTCCCAGAGGGCGGCGCGCCGGCGGTAGTATTCCTCGTATGCCTCGATAGTATTGACCAGCAGCCCTTTTTCGCCGTCCGGGCGCAGCCGTGTGTCAACACGAAACACAATCCCCATCTCCGTCGGCCGGGCCAGAAGGTCCATCACCCCGGCGGCCAGCGGCTGGCAGGCGGGAAGGTTCTTCGCGCCGGACGGGGCCACAAAAAGCACGTCCAGGTCCGAGCCGTATCCAACCTCGTTTCCGCCCAATTTGCCCATGCCAATAACGCAGAAAGGCGCCACGCCCGGGCGCTGCCCGCGGCAAACCGCGTCCAGGGCGTATTGCAGGCAGGCGGCGGCCAGAGCGGAAAGTTCGCGGAGGTTCTGTTCGAAATCGGCGAGGCCCAAAATGTCGCGCAGGCCGATGCGCATCAATTCCGCTTCGTGATAGCGGCGCAGCCAGCGGAATTGGTCCGGGTCGTCCAGGCCGTAGCGCAGGTCGCGCAGCGTCTCGCCGGCGGTTTTCTGGCGGCGCAACCGGCCGCCGGCTTCCAGGTCGTCCACCAAGTCGGGGGTGCGGATGGCTCTTTCGGCCAGAAATTCCGAACGGTCAAAAAGCAGCAGCAGCAGTTCAAAAAGGGCGGGCTTCTGCGTCCACAATTCGCACAGCATGGCCCGCGCGCCGTAAGCCTCCATATAGCTCTGCAGCCGCACCATCACCCGGTCCGGATCGGACAGGCGCGGCTTGCCGGCGGCGGCGCCGGGTTGCGGCGGGCACAGGGCGAAGAATCGGGGGAGCAGTTCGCGCGCCAGTTCGGAGGTGCGGGCGGAGACATGCACGAAGCCCGGCCCGTTGACGAACATCTCCACCATGCGCAAGGCGCGGTCCACATCGCGGAAATGATGCCGCGCCAAAAATTCCTTCCATGCCGTTTCCCCGGCTGCGAAGTCCCCGGGCAGCCCGGTCGTTTTGGCCGGCTCCCCGACGCCGAGGATTTTTTCGTAGAGGCGGCGGATGAGCCGGGTGTGGGCCTGGCGCGCGGACTCAAAGGCCGGCAGAGACTCAAACCCCATCAGACGCGCAAGCCGTTCGCGGGCCTGGCGCGCGGCGGGGATGGTGTGGGTTTGCCGGCCAGCTTCCATTTGCAGGCGATGTTCCACGTCGCGCAAAAAGAGGTAGGCCGCGCCCAGGGACTTGGCGTCCGCCGCGCTGAGAAGGCGGTAGGAGGCCAGTTTTTCCAGAATGGGAATCGTGCCGGCTCCCTGGAGAAACGGCATCCGGCCAGCGTGGAGGAGTTGCAAAGACTGGACGATGAACTCGACTTCGCGGATTCCGCCCCGGCCCAACTTGACGTTGCGCTCCAGTTCGCCCGCCTTGACCACTTCGTTCTCCAGGCGGGCTTTCATCGAGGTGACATCGCGGAACATGCCCCCGCCCACGGAGCGGGGATAGCGAAAGGGCTGGATCATTTCCAGAAACTCCGCCCCCAATTCCGCGTCGCCGGCGACCGGGCGGGCTTTGATGAGCATCAGGCGCTCCCAGGTCTGGCCCCATTGCGCGTAATAAGTTTCATAACTGTCAAGCGACCGGACGAGCGGGCCGGCCGCTCCTTCCGGGCGCAGGCGCAAATCCATGCGGAAGAGCGCGCCCTGCGGAGTCAGCCGCGTGACCTCCGCAATCATGCTTTCCGCCAGCCGCGTGAAGAACAAATGGCTGGCCATGCTCCTGCCCGATGGCTCGCCGGGACGCGGCCGTGTTTTGAAAAGATTCCCCTCCTCGCTGTAAAGAAAAATAACATCCACGTCGGAACTGTAATTCAGTTCCTGCCCGCCCAGTTTGCCCAGGCCCAGCGCGCAAAACCGCGTGGCCTCCCAGCGGCCGTCGGGCGCGGCGTGGAACGGCTGGCCCAAGCGCCGCGTCAGCGGTTGCAGGCAAAGGCGATAGACCGCGTCCAGACACGCATCGGCGACCTCGGAAATCTCGCGCGTGATTTCCAGCGTCCCGCCCAGCCGGGCCAGATCGCGCGCGGCGATGCGCAACATTTCGCGCTGTTTGAATTCGCGCAACTTGTCGAAGGCGGGCTGGAGTTCGTCGCGGTCCAGGGCGGGTTTGAGCCATCGCTCGATTTCGCGGCGGAAGCCCTGCTCGCGGCGGGGATGCTGGAGCGAGCCGGGTTCCAGAAGCGGCGGCAGCCATTCGGGGTGCGCCATAAGCAACTCGCCCGCCATTTGCGAGCCGGCCAGCAGCGAAGCCAGGATGCGCGCCTGTTCGGCGGAAGGCTCCACGGGAATTCCAGCAGCCCCGCTTTCCCGCAAGCGGGCCAGGCACGCGCCCGCCCGCGGCGGGTCGGCGCATGCTTCAATGGCTTTGGCGAATGTTTGAGACTGCATGGTTGCAATGTAAGGTTTCCCCCGCCATCCGCAATCAAACCCCCAATAACCAATAACAAATCTTCAATGGCCAATTCTCAATTGAGATGTCCATTGAGTTGGGGGAATTGGGGTTGCGACTCAGGGCCTGGCACCTCCGGACTTTCGGCCAAATTGCGGGTCCACCTTCAGCCGCAGGGCGATCACAAACCCCGGCGCCGCCGAGCAAATCACCCACAGGAAAAAACGCTTGTAGCCCAACTGGTCGGCCAGCCAGCCGCTCCACCTCCCCGGTATCATCATCCCCAGCGCCATGAATCCGGTGCAGATCGCGTAATGCGCCGTGCGATGCGGGCCGTCGGAAAAATAGAGCAGGTACAGCATAAACACCACGAAGCCCAGGCCGTAGCCGAATTGTTCCACCGCGACCGCCCCGCAGACCACCCGGAAATCCCGAGGCTGAAGGAACGACAAAAAGACGAACACCAGTTTCGGCAGGTACATCGAGCAAACCAAGTAAGGCAGCATCTTCTTCAACCCGAATTTAGCCGCCGCAAAGCCGCCCAGAAGCCCGCCGCACGTCAGCGCCAACACGCCGATCGTGCCGTAAGCCAATCCCACCGCGCCCGTTTCCAGCCCGAGTCCTCCCGCCTGCCGTGTGTCCAACAAGAACGGTTGCAGCACTTTCGACAATTGCGCTTCGTCAAACCGGTATGTCAACATGAACGCCAGCGCCATCCAGACCCCCGGTTTTTGGAAGAACGATTGAAAGGCCGCCATAAACCCGGCCGCCGCGCTCCGGCCCCCCGGCGCCGGCCCGTCCCCGGCGGGATGCGGCAGCACAACGCTGTGCCACACGCTGAAAACAAGAAACAGCCCGGCCGCTGTCAATAGGACAACAGACCAGGCCCGCGCCTCATCCCCCTTCTTTTCCAACATCCCCGCCAGCATGACCAGCCATCCGCTGCCCGTGATCATCGCCACCCGGTAAAACGCGCTGCGCAGTCCCGACCACCAGGATTGCTCGTGCGCCGAAAGGCCCAGCATATAAAAGCCGTCCGCCGCAATGTCGTGCGTGGCCGACGCAAATCCCATGATCAGAAACATCCACAGCGACCCTGCGAAGAATCCCCGGCCCCGCACCGAGAGCGCCGCCAGGCCAAGCCCCGCCGAAATGAAAAATTGCATCGCCACTATCCAGCCGCGCTTGGTCCCCGTCATGTCCACCAGCGGACTCCACAACGGCTTGATGACCCACGGCAGATAAAGCCAGCTTGTGTAAAGGCCGATGTCCGTCTTGGAGACACCGAGTTTCCTATACATGACAACTGACATCGTCATCACGATGACGTACGGAACGCCCTCCGCAAAATAAAGGCTGGGCACCCACAGCCACGGATGGCGCTGACGTTCCTTGCGCTCGGTCTCCACGTTAAATGAGGTTGAATTGATGCTTGAGTTGTTGCACGCGCCGGAACGATTCGTCAATCCGCGCCTCCGTAATTTTCCCCGCCGCCACCAGTCCCTCGATCATTCCCGCCGCCTTCGCCACAATGTCCGGGTCAAAACTCATGTTGTTGCCAAAGCAAAGCACGTCCAGCCCGGCCTCGATTCCCAGCCGCAGCGCCTCTTCCAGACTATATCCGTTGGCAATGGCCTTCATTTCCATGTCGTCGCTCACAATCACTCCCTCGAAGCCCAACTGTCCGCGCAACATTCCGTGAAGCACCCGCCGCGAGAGCGTGGCGGGCCGGTCCGGGTCCAGCCGCGCGTTGAAAACATGCGCCGTCATGATCGCGTCGCACAGCCCCGCCTGGATCAGCCGTTGAAAGGGAATCAACTCCCGCTCCCTCCAATGCCGCGTCACATCCACCGCCCCGAGATGCGTGTCGCCGCGCGCGCTGCCGTGGCCGGGAAAATGTTTGGCGCACGTCATGATCCCGTGCCGGCGGTGCGCCCTGGCAAACTCCATCGCGTGCCGCGCCGCGATCTCCGGGTCCGCCGAGAAACTCCGCCTCTGGCCGGAAATAATCGGGTTGTCCGCGCCCAGCGCCAAATCCACCACCGGCGCCAGATTCCAGTTGATGCCCAAATCCAGCAGCGTCAGGGCAATTCTTTCCGCGTGCGCGAACGTCTGCTCCGGCCGGTTGATCGTCCCCAACTCTTCATGTGACAGCGTTTCGGCGAAGCCATAAGCCGGCTTGAGCCGGTTGACCCGCCCGCCCTCCTGGTCAATCGCCACAAACAGCGGCGTGCGCGCGCGGCGTTGCAGCGACTCCACCAGATCTCTGACCTGGCTGCGCGACTGGATATTGCGCCCGCGCAGCGCGGGGTCCGCCGTGTCCTCATCGTACAAAATCACGCCGCCGAGGTTGCGCTCCGCCAGATCGCGCGCGAGGGGATGTTCCGCTCCGGCCTCATAGCCGCGAAAGCCGGCCAGGAGCATCTGCCCGATCTTCTCCTTCAGACCCGGTTGGCTGTCAAATCGTTTCATGGCGCGCAAAGTAATTTTCCATCCCAATCAAACAACATTCTTAAGATTAAGAACCGGCATCCGCTCCCCTAGAAAGCTCCCGGCGCTCCAGGGCGCGCAACGCGGCTGCGGCGGCCTCATCGGGAGCGATGTTCCTCATGCAGCGGAAATCTATCGGGCATTCGCGCCGGAAACAGGGCGAGCATGGAATCCCCGGCGCGCGCAGGATTTGCGCGCCGCCGAACCAGACCGGCCCGGTCATTTCGGGCGAGGTGCTGCCGAAGGGAACGACGACCGGCGTGCCCAGCGCGGCGGCCAGGTGCATGGGGCCGGTGTCGTTGGCCAGCAGCAGGCGGCAGCACTTGAGCGCGCCCGCCAGTTCGCGCAAGCTGGTCCGGCCGGCCAGGTTGAGGACCGGCTGACCGGGGACAAATTGGCCGAGGGCGCTCGCGATGAAATGCGCGAGTTCCAGATCGGACGGCCCGCCAAGAATAATCCAGTGGCAGCGCGCCGCCCGTTCGATGGCCGCGCCGGCAGCGATAAAGGACTCGACGGGCCAGCGCTTGGCCAGCCCGTACTCCGCGCCGGGATGCAATCCCAGGAAGGGACGCTCTTCGCGCGCGACCGGAAGGCCCAGACGGGCGGCGGTTGCCACCACTTCTTCTTGACTGATCGTGATCCGGGGCGGCAACGGCTCGGTGGAGGCGCCCATCGCGCCAGCCAGCCCCAGATAGTCGCGGATGTGATGCGCCGCGTCGAGTGTAGCGTCGAGCCTCCGGCTCGACAAAGCTCCGCGCGTCACCGCCGGCGAACTTTCCGCGCCGGCAATCAACCGCCGGATTTCCCCGCTGGAACGCTTGCGCATCGGCACGGCCCCGGCACGCGGCGGAACGGGGTGTGTCAAGAATAATGTCCGCCAGGGCCGGGCGTAACCGGCCCGTTGCGGGATTCCCGCCAGCCAAAGTTCCAGGGCGGAACGGAGGGAATTGGGAAAGGCGACGGCGGCGGAGAATTTCCGCGCGCGCAGACGGCGGGCGGTTTGCCAGAGGGAGGTTCCGGGGGAAAACAGCAGCAGATCGTCCAGGAACGGCTGGCCTTCCCAGAGGCCGCCCAGTTTTTCCGGCGCCAGCAAGGTGATGCGGGCGCGGGGTTTGCCTTCGCGCAGCCGTTCCAGCGCCGGGACGCTCAGGATGGCGTCGCCCAGCCAGTTGACGCCGCGCACGAGGATTTCTTCGCGGGGGGGAAGGTCGCTTTCAGAGGCTGGTTTCATGGCGAAGGCCTCAGTGCAGGCAAATCTTGCGCACGCAATCGTCGAAGTCCTGCGCTCCGCTCAGGATTTTTATTTCCACGCGCATGAAATAAATCGGCAGGTCGCGGCGGTCAATTTTTGGGAAACGGACGGCGTCTTTCTGGGTGGTGACGATGCACTCGGCCTGGCGTTTCTTGCCGCGATTGATGACGTTGAGGATTTCCTGCTGGGTGAAACGGTGGTGGTCGGCAAATCGCTTGGCGTAGACCAGTTCGGCGCGCAGATGGATGAGGCTTTGCTCGAAGCTCTCCGGCTGGGCGATGCCGCTGAGGGAGGCGACCCGTTTGCCCGCCAAAAAATCCAGCGCCTTTCGTTCCCCGGTGAAAACGTCCTCGAAGTAAAGGGGATGATGAATGCACTCGATGATGCCCGCGGTGGGATTATAGCGGGCGATGCGCTGGCGCAATTGCGCGGTGTCGCCGTCGCTCTTGGTGATAAAGATGGTGCTGGCGCGGGCCAGATGCGAATGCGGCTCGCGCAGCGTGCCGCGGGGCAGCAGGCGCTCGTTGCCAAAAGGCTGCTGGCAATCTATCAGCACCACGTCCTGCCGCCGGCCGGCCAGTTTCCAATACTGGAAACCATCGTCCAGCAACAGCGTGTCGCAGCCGAAATTCTCGATGGCGTAGCGTCCGCTCTTCACGCGGTTCTTGTCCACCAGCACCACGACATCCTTCAAGTTGGAGGCGAGCATGTAAGGCTCGTCGCCGGCTGTGTCCGAATCCAGCAGAAGCGATTTGCCGTCGGAGACCACGCGGGGCGGCGTGCTGTCGGCGCGGAACAGGACGCTGTTGAGAAGCCACCGCGCGAAGGGCTGGGGCCGGGAGCGGTAGCCGCGCGAAAGGATGGCGACCGTGCGCCCTTGCTTTTGCAGTTCGCGCGCGAATTTTTCCACCACCGGCGTTTTGCCCGTGCCGCCGACCGTCAGGTTGCCGATGGCAATGACCTGGATGCCCAGCGTGGAATCCCGCAGGATGCGGGCTTGGTAGAGAAAACGCCGGACCTTGACGCCGAGTTGAAAGCCCTTGGACAGAACGTAAAGGGCGGACCGGGCCAGCGCCGCGAGTTTGCCGCGGCGCTGTTCAGAAGTAACCTCCAGGACGAAAGTTTCGATGGCTTCCATCCATGCGCGCAGAGTTTCCGTCATGTCGCCCTCCAGTGTGCCCACGGACGCCGCGAAGGGAAATGCAAATTGCAAGATGCAATCCCCCTCCCGGTTTCTGCTTTTGCTTCGTAGGTCACAAAAAACATGTTTTTTGGCTTAATTAACCTTAATTAACCTTAATTAGCCTTAATTAGCCTTAATTAGCCTTAATTTTGGCCCGCGGATTAAGCTTAATTGCGGGGCCGCCAAAGGCGAATTAAGCCTGGTAAATGGAAGAAAATCGGGATGCTGGTGTGCCATTATGTCCCACTTCCGAAAGCCGGAGCGATGGCTTTGGCAATGCGGAATGAGACATAATGGCACATATTCTGCCAGCGCCATTCGTGTTCCAGCCTTCCGGCTCCCCGGCAAGGGGAAAGGACGAAGGCCGGAAGGTGGCATGAAGCCACTCCGGACCTGCCCCGGCCCAAGCCCGCCCGCCCTTGCTGGCATTGCCATTCTCACTATGTCAGGTTAGCATGTAAGAGGGCCATGTCAACATCCAAATGCGAATGTTTTTACAATGCCATTGCGACGAGGGCAACGTGCCTAACCCGGATATTTCCCAATTCCTGGGTAGCACGGGCGACTCGCCCGTCCCCGTCGGCGACTCGCCGGCCGGAAGCTGGAGACACGGACTGTCGTTGTCACGCAGCGTGGCTGGAAAAAGTCGCATGAGAGGATCCGCCGGGCCAGTGGCCCGGCGGGACGGGCGAGTCGCCCGTGCTACCCAGGCCAGCAAAATTGGGCAAATTTTAATGGTGAAATTTCCAAAGGGATGTGACAGGATGATGGCGGATTTGCCTGAAATGTCATTGATGGAAACATTTATCGGTGGAGATGCGCCGCCCGTGATGGTGCTGGGCTTGGCGGCGGCCAGCTATGTCGCGGGGTGTTTTTCGACGGGGTATTATCTGGTGCGCAAGCGGACGGGGCAGGATATCCGGGAGCTGGGGAGCGGCAGCACGGGCGCGCGCAACGCCGGGCGTGTGCTGGGCCGCCGCGGGTTTTGGCTGACGATGGCGGGGGACATGGCCAAGGGCGGCCTGGTGGTCTGGCTGGCGCGGGCGCTGACGGGGAATGACCGGGTGGCGCTGCTGGCGCTGCTGGCGGTGACGGCGGGGCATGTCTGGCCGGCGCAATTGGGTTTCCGCGGCGGCAAGGGGGTCTCGACATCGCTGATGGGGGTGCTGATTTATGACTGGCGGCTGGCGCTGATTTACTGTCTCTTTTTTGCGGCGGCAATCTCGGTGGCGCGGCGGCCGGTGGCGGTGAGCCTGGCGGGGTTTGCGTTGTTGCCGGCGGCCAGTTTCTGGCTGGGCGGGGATCTGCCGCAAACGTGGGAAATTTCCGTTCTTGCGGGGATGGTTATACTGGCGCATCATCGGAACGTGGTGGAAGGCATAGCCGAGCTGTGGTCCCGGCGGGGTATCGGGGCGCGAACTGATCAATCTGTCAAAGAATTATGAGCACGAACGTTTTGCAGTTCAAGATAGCGACGGAAGAATGGGAATTTGAGCAGATTCACGAGCTGAACTACCGTACCTTTGTGGAGGAGATTCCGCAGCATCAACCGGCGGAGCAGCCGCGCCTGGTGGACAAGTTCCACGAGGAAAACACCTACCTGATCTGCCTGGCCGGCCGCCGGGTGGTGGGGATGCTGGCGGCCCGCGGGCGGCGGCCCTTTTCGCTGGATCAGAAGCTGCCGAATTTGGATTCGTTTTTGCCGCCCGGCCGGCGTCCGTGCGAGGTGCGGTTGCTGGCGGTGGAGAAGGAGTATCGGAACAGCCAGGTGTTCCGGGGGATTATCGCGCTGATGTGGCAGTACGGCACGGAGCGGGGCTATAATATGGCGATTATTTCCGGCACGACCCGCCAGCAGAAGCTTTACCGGCATCTGGGTTTTGTCCCTTTTGGCCCGCTGGTGGGGAAGGGGGAGGCGATGTTTCAGCCGATGTATATCACGCTGGAAGGATTTGAGAAGAAGGCGGAGGAGTACTTCCGCATTCCCGCCAGTTCGCCGGGGCCGGCCAGTTTTTTGCCCGGCCCGGTGAGCATCCACCGGGAGGTGCGGAAGGCTTTTGAGCGGCAGGCGGAATCGCACCGATCGGACCGGTTTGTGGCGGAGTTTCAGAGGACCCGCGAGCGGCTGTGCCAGTTGACGGGGGCGCGCCAGGTGCAAATCCTGCTGGGGTCGGGGACGCTGGCCAATGACACGGTGGCGGCGCAGTTGTCGTTGCAGGCCAAACCGGGGCTGATTCTGAGCAACGGGGAGTTTGGGGAGCGGCTGGTGGACCACGCGCGGCGGTTTGGGCTGACGTTCGACGCGTTGCAGTTTCCGTGGGGGGAGCCGTTTGACATGGCGGCGATCCAGCAGTTCTTGTCGCGTTCGCCGGCGGTGGGGTGGTTGTGGTTTGCGCATGGGGAAACTTCGACCGGGATGTTGAATCCGCTTTCGCCGCTGCAATCGCTGTGCGGGAAAAGGAAGATCAAGCTGTGCGCCGATTGCATCAGTTCGGTGGGAGTGGGGCCGGTGAACCTGGAGGGGGTGTATCTGGCGTCGTCGGCGAGCGGGAAGGGATTGGCGGCGTATCCGGGTTTGTGCCTGGTGTTTTACAACCACCAGGTCAGCCATTCGACGCGGCTGCCGCGCTACCTGGATTTGGGTTGGTACGCGGAGCACCAGGGGATAGCGTTCACGCATTCGTCCAATTTGTTGCACGCGCTGGCAACGGCGTTGCGGCGGGTGGATTGGCCGAAGAAATACGCGCAACTGGCGGAGGATTCCGCCTGGCTGCGGGGCCGGTTGCGGGGGCTTGGCTTGAACCTGATCACGCCGGACACCGAGGCGATGCCGGGGGTGATCACGATAGCGCCGGCGCCGGGCCAAAGCGGATTTGAAATGGCGCAACGGTTGGAACAGGCCGGATTTCTGCTCAGTTCCAACAGCGATTATCTGCGGCAGCGCAATTGGATTCAGATTTGCCTGATGGGCGAGTACTCGCGGGAGAAGCTGGACGGTTTGCTGGCGTGCCTGGCCCGGCATGCGACGGCGGGAGCGGGGACGGCGCGCGCGGCGGGCGTTGCGCCGATGGTGGCGGCGTAGAGTATTGATAATGGGCGGAAAATGCTTGCAGTTTGGTGTTGTCATTTATGCCCGGAGGGGGTATCAATGTTGCGATGCCATAGGAGGCATTGCGGCTCCACTTTGTTTGGCGCCGTCGCTTTGATTGGCCTGAGCCGTGAAATGTATGGCAAATTGTAGTCAAGAGAGAATATGAAGCCCCGAAAATTGGTTGTTGGAATTGCCGCGATACTGGCGCTTTGCCTCGCCATCCCGGCGCGCGCACAAATTACCGGGTTCGGCGGCACTGGCGCCAACTGGACGCTGAATAACGCCCCCAACAGCGACAGCGTGCCGTACATCACTAACAACGTTCTCCAAGTGGCCTACGCCGTGGATAGCGCCACGAGCGCCTTCTACGACACCCCGCAGTACATCGGCTCCTTCACGGCCTCGTTCGTTTTCCAGAACTTGCAGGCTGACGACGCTGAAGGGTTTGTTTTTGCAATGCAGAACGACGGAACCAACGCCGTCAGCGCAGTCGGCGGCAATTATCTCGGCTTTTACGGGGTGCCTTTGGCCACCGGACTTGCCTTTGATGTCTCGCCCCAAGGAGGGGCCGGACCCGGACTGGGCTACGCTCCGACGCAGGTTCCCGGAGGCGGGCCTGGAGGGTATATTCACACCGGTGCTGTGAATTTCAGAGGGACAGACCCCATAGCCGCCAACATTTCCTATGCCAACGACATCCTCAGCGTCACGGTGACGGATACGCTTACCCAGGCCACTTTTAGCACCAACTTCGTTGAGAACCTGGCTGCCGCTGCCGGCGGGAGTACGGCCTACGTGGGATTTACCGCCGGGGGGACGTCAGTGCTGAATTTGTCCATCAGTGATTTCGTGTTCACCCCGGGGATGCAGCCTTACATCCAGACCAACTTCCCGGGGCTGGCTGTGAAACCCGGGACTGAGGTTGATGTGACCAAGCTGGTCGGCAACGAGTCGGACGGGGCGATTGCCTATAATCCGCTGAGTCCCACCCAGATGTTTGTCGCGGCGAACACGAATGTGGTGGCCGGGCTTTTTGGCGCTTCTTGTTCCAGCGTGCAGACCGGAACCAATCTTGCCAATATCGCCATCACCAATTTGTCGCCGTCTTCGCTGGCCGGCCTTCCCTTCGGGGCGTATCCGGCGGTGGCGTGGGACGGTTACGGGAACTTGTTTCTGGCTTACGCGGACGGCTTGTTTTCCGGGATTGATATCGCGGTGAGCACCAATGCGGGGGTGAGTTTTTCCTTCCTCACGAACCTGGCGACCGGACATTTCGCACTGGAGCCGAGAATCGCGGTCGGCGTCTCGACGAACACGATGGGCACCGGGACCAACGCGGGCAGCGTCTGGGTTCTTTACAAAGATTTCAGCCTGTCGTTTAACCCGCTGGTGGTCCAAGGCGCCGCGGTGACGAATTTGGGAACCAATGCTGTTGGATACTTCGGACTGGGGGAGATTGTGCCGGGTTCGACCAATGACTGCGGCTTTGGGGATATCGCCGTCGGCCCGCAAGGGCAGGTGATGGTGGCGTATCAGAATCTCTACAACGACTTTGGCGCGGCCAATTGTTATGTGAGCGTGGACCCGGACGGCTTGGGGCCGGCCACTTTTGGCAGCGAGGTCCTGGCGGCGCAGAATGCCATTGGCGGGAACACGATCATTCCGGCGTCGCCGGATGGCGAGGGGATAAACGCGGCGGTGGGACTGGCCTGGGATATGAATCCGGCCAGCGAGCAGTTCGGCCGGGTGTACTTGGATTGGGTGGGACAGGGAAGCGGAGACACCAACGACACGGATATTTTCCTGGCTACTTCGACGGACAACGGGGCGACATGGAGCGCGCAACAACGGGTCAATGACGACAACGGGCAGAACAGCCAGTTTTTGCCGCGGATGGCGGTGGACCCGACCAGCGGGGCGGTGGCGCTGAGTTGGTATGATTGCCGGAACGACACGGGAATTGTGACCAACACCATCGTGACGATAACGATTACGACGAATGATCCGGGCGACGAGCCGCCCACGAATTTCAGCACGAATTACAACACCAATTTCAACGTCGGCCCCGGCCCGACGACCAATCAGGCTGCCATGATCTACGCCACCGTGACGCTGGATGGAGGACTGACTGTCCAGCCCAACGTGAAGGTCTCCACCGACACGACCACGGGCTATGTGGCGACCCAGGCCGGCAGCCCGACGGATTTTGGGGATTATATCGGCCTGACGTCTTACGGGGGGACTTTCTACCCGGTATGGGCGGATAACTCGACGAACAATACATCCAATCCCGACCGCACCAACAGAACCTTCGATGTGGTTATGGAGCCGGTGACGCTCACGGGTTTGGCAGACGTGTCCATTGCCTCGGTTGTGGTGAACCCGACCAATTATTTGCTGGTTGAGACCAATATCCTACAGATCGGGTCGGTGATAGATTACCTCCTGACCGCGAGCAATAACGGCCCGAGCGCTGTCTCGGCGGCCTACGTGACCAATGTTTTTGCGACCAATGTGGAGGTGGTCATCGCCTTTCCGACCAATACGAACAACGCGGTCGTCAGGGGCAACTATACCTTGCACGGCAATACTCTGGTCTGGCCGGTGGGGAAGCTGGCCGTCAAGGGAACCGCCTCGATCCTGGTCGAGACGACGGCGGTGGGGATTGGCTACGCCACCAACTTCGCCACCATCACGCCCGGCGCGCAAGTCTCCGATGTGCTGACCAACAACAACGCCACGAACATGGTGACCCTCATCTCCGGGGCGGATTTGTATTTGACCATCAGCAATTCGCCAAGCGAGATCGGCTACGGGGCGCCGGAGGTTACTTACACGATGACGGTGAGCAATCAGGGGCCGGTAGGGGCGACGGGAGTGCTGATTTCCAACACGCTTTCCACAAACCTGGTCCTGGCCGGAGTGAGCTATCCGTCTGGGTACACTTATAGAACCAATGCCCTCCAAAACAGCGTCACATTCAACATCGGCCCGATGACCAACGGCCAGACGGTGACGGTGAGCGTGACGGCCTACGCGCCCACCAATCTGGCTTATGCCGGCCCCGCCTCCGCCATCTGCTCGTCCATCGTTCTGGGCGTGATTGACCCGACGAGCACGAATGTCAGCGCGGAAGCGGTGGTTCCGATTGTGACGCCGGACATGGCGCTAGGCATGACCGCATCTGTCCTGACCATGGCAGTGGGGGACACGATAGTTTATACGCTGGACGTGACGAACCTGGGACCGGTTCCCGCTTATGCCGTGGCGGTGACCAATGACCTGCCGCCCAGCCTTCGGTTAGTCAGCGTGAGTGTGCGAAAAGGAACCTACACCACCAATGCCGATCCGCTGGTTGCCGGCCAAACCGATATTATCGCCAGCTTCTATGATCCGTTGCCCGCCGGCCTGAGCACCGAGGTGATCATCACCGCCATCGCTCAGTCCCTGGGCACGCCCTCCGATGTGGCCGTGGTGGGTGACATCGCGGTGGATTTGAATCCCGCAAACAACACCGCCCGTGTGGGGACCCCGATTCTGCCGCCGGACATGGCGATTGGCATGACCGGCACTCCCGGCTTCATCGCGGTGTGGGACCCGGTTACTTACACTATCCTCGTGACCAACCTGGGACCCGTCATCGCGCACGGAGTCATCGTCACCAACTACCTGCCGACCAACCTCCAGTTTTCCAGCGCGAGCGTGCGAAAAGGGGCTTACACCTTGAGTCCCAATCCCCTGGCTGCCGGCCAAACCAATATCCTCGCCACCTTTGATGAGCCGTTGCAGGTTGGCCAGAGCACCGAGGTGACCATTACAGCCACGGGGCTGTCCCTGGGCACGGCCACTAATGTTGCGATGGTGGGCGACAGCGTGCTGGATCCCAATATGGCGAACAATACCGCCGTGGTGGCGACCCCGATTCTGTCCCCCCAGATGGTGATCGGAATGACCGCCTCGACCAACCTCATCGCCGTGGGAGGCTCGGTTACCTACACCCTTATCGTAACCAATTTGGGACCTGTCGCCGCGTATGGCGTCCTGATTACCAACAGCCTGCCCACCAATCTCCAATTCACGGCAGCGAAGGTGAATGGAGGAACTTACACCACGAGTCCCGATCCGCTCGTTGCCGGCCAAACCGACATTATTGGCAGTCTTGGCACGCTGCTGGCGGGCCAGAGCGCGACCATGACCCTCACGGCGGTCGGGACATACTTGGGCCAGGCCACCAATGTCGCCGTCGTTTATGACAGCCGGACGGACCCCAATTTGGTGAACAACACCGCCGTCGTGGTCACTGCGGTCATGGCGCCGGCCTTGTACCTGACAATGAGCGGTTCGCCCGCCAACATTACCATGGGACAGCAGGTTACTTATGTGTTGACGGTGGAAAACGCGGGGCCGGTCACCGCCTTTGATGTGGTGATTACCAACACCCTGCCGTCGGAACTTTCTTATTCGTCCGCGTCGGCGGCAGTGGGAACTTTCGCGCAGTCCCAAAACGAAGTCGTCTTCCAAATCGGCACCCTCACCAACGGCCAGGAGGCGGTCATGACCGTCTCCGGACAATCCATATCCCTGGGATTGGCCACCAATGTGGCCGAGGCTTATGACAGCCAGGTGTCTCCGAATGTGACGAACAGCACCGCCGAGGTGGTGACCCCGGTCGTGGCGCCGGACGTCGCCCTGGCAATGACCGCTTCGGCCTCCACCATCTCCGTCGGGCAAACCGTTGTCTTCACTCTCAACGTCACCAATTTGGGTCCCCCTTCGGCCATGGGAGTCTATCTGACCAATAATCCACTGCCGGCACTCCTTTCCCTGGAGGGAATCTCCGTGCCGCTGGGAATGGCTTACGAGACCAACGCAAGCGGGATCGTCTTCAACATCGGCTCCATGACCAACGGCCAGACGGCCACCGTGAGCATTACCGCCCTGGCGGTCGCGCCCGGCGAGGCGACCAATACCGCCATCGTGGGCGACATCCTGGAGGACACCGATGACACCAACAACTCCGCCAGCGCGGGCATCCTCATTACCCCCGCGCCGCTGCCGTTCTCCAACGTGAACGTCACTCCGGGTGTCACCGGCGTCTTCATCACTTGGAACACCCTCTCCAATTCCACCTCCCAAGTCTTCTATTGGCTGACCAACGCCGCCACCAATTATTCCTGGCTGAACCCGGCTTCCACCAACTATCATACGGTTCTCATTACGGGACTGGCGCCGGACACCAACTACTGCTTCCAAATCAGTTCCATCGTGGCGGCGATCCCCGAATCGTTCATCACCAACGCAACCGGTGTCACTATTTTACAGGGAGTTCCCGCCGTAACCAATACGACCAACGGAAGCTTCTCCACGACTTCCACCGCGGTGATGCAAACGACCGATGCCTCCTTTTCAGGCCCCGGGTGGATTCCCAGCGGCAACGCGGCCGACATTTTCAGCTACAACGACAATTACCTGTATGAATCGGTGAGGGGTGTCCTCGGCGCGCCGACGGCCTTCGCCACCTACGCGCCGGACATTCCGGTGCCGGGCATTTACGATCTATCCGTCTGGTATCCCGTCCCCAATCCGGGGAATCCGCCTTACTCGGGCGCCACCCCGATGGCAGCCACCGGCGCGACCAACGAGGTGTCGGTCCTTGTCAATCAAAGTGCCAACGGCGGCAGTTGGCAGCCGCTGGTCACGGGATTGTTTTTTGAGACCAACGGATACACGGGCACTCTGACGATCTTCAACAATTCCGGCGACACCACGACCAGCGTGGTGGCCAATGGCGCCCGCTGGGCTTACGAACTGTCCCAGGACGCCCCGACCAACGGGACCGTGCCGGCCTGGTGGGCTGAATTCTATTTCGGCACCAACTTCAGCGAAGCCAGCGGGACCAATGACCCCTATGGCGTCGGCTATCCCAACTTCGAGGAATACGTCCTGGGCGCCGACCCCACTTCCCTTTCAGGTCAACTGCAATTTACCGTCACGCCCGGACCCTCCACCAACCAGACCGCCGCCTTTGCGCCGTTCATGGGCGGGCGCATTTATCAGCTCCAGTCCTCCACCAACCTGATGAGTTCCGCCTGGGTGACGCTGACCAACACGGTCGCGCAGAACACCACCAACGGCGGCGGTTTCTTCATCATCGGCCCCACCAACGGGCCGGCCGAATTCTACCGCCTGTCCGCCACCCTGTCAACAAACCAATAACCGGGTTATTGGAACAGGACAATGTAATACCGCTGGGCGGCTCCCGAAGTCACCGGCTTGTTGACAGTGATGGTGAAATTCCCGCTGGCGCCCGGGACATTGGTGGCGACCGGGGTCCACTTGCCCAGCGGCAGGGTGACGTTCGTGCTCATCAGCACATAATAGGTCCCGCCGGAGAACCCGTTCAGCCCGTTGAGGACTAAATTGGTGCCGGACAAAGCAAGGCTGCCGATGCCGGGCTGGGCCGACACCACGCTGACATCATCCAGACCGAGATACCAGGGGTCGTCCCGGAATCCGAATTGCAACACGGTGGCCGTGCCGGTCGCCGTGACGAAGAACTGCAGGTTGGTCCATCCGGTGACGGGGATGTTCGTTTCATCCCAGAGGTTGGTTCCATTCCAAGAGACGAGGAATTGATTGTTGGTGTTCGGCTGGCCTTCGGGGGTATTGGAGCTGTACAGCCACAGCGAAAGCGAATAGAGCGATCCCGGGCTGGTGGCCAGCGTTTGGGAAAGGTAACTGAGCGAGCCAAGCGAACCCAATGCCGCCAAGTACTTGCCGGACTGCGGGATGAATCCGGTTTCGGAACCGTTGTCAACAAATACATTGATGGCGTTTGAACCGGCGGAAACCGTCCAGTCGCTGAATTGCCCCGTTCCAAAGCCGCCGTTGAGAACCAGGCCCGAAGCCACCGCCGTATTGGTGGGGGTGATGTACGGAGGGCCGAAGCCGGTAATCGGGATGCCAACACTGTTGGTCGCCACCAGAGAGGGAACGTAACTGCCGGCGGTGGTGTAGATGTGCGTTGGATTCTGCGCGGCGCTGGCGCCGCCGTCGCCAAAACTCCAGTTCCAACTGCTGATGGCATGGCCTTCGTTGTCCGCCGACGGCGAGCTGAAACTGACCGTCAGCGGAACCGCGCCGGTCGTGGGTATGGCGGTGAAGGCGAAGTTGGCCGGGTAGACCGAGAGCGACGGCCCGGACGAGTTGACCGGGAGAACATTGCTGTTGGTGGCCAGAAGGACGGGCGTGTAATTGCCGGAAACGGTGTATTTGTGCGTTGGATTCTGCGCGGCGCTGGTGGCGCCGTCGCCAAAATTCCAGTTCCAAGTGCTGATGGCATTATTGGCGCTGTCAACGGCCGGCGAGGTGAAACTGACCGTGAGCGGCGCCGTGCCGTTGGTTGGAGTGGCGGTGAACGCGATGCTGGTGGGGGCGAACACCTCCAAGGACGGCCCGGTCGCGGAAATCTCGAAACCGTAGGAATTGACAACCTCGAGGGTGGGAGAGAAAGTGCCCGCCCCGGTGTAAATGTGCGACGGATTCTGCGCGGCGCTCGTGGCGCCGTCGCCAAAATTCCAGTTCCAAGTGCTGATGGCATCGCCTTCGCTGTCATAGGACGGCGTGCTGAAATTGACGGTGGCCGGCGACACGCTGACGCCGGGACTGAGCGTGAATTGGTCGGAGGCGCCGAGGCCGGGCACCACCACCATGAACACCGTGCCGCTGACCCCGCTGCCCCCGTTGGTCGCCGTCCCGTACAGCGTGTTGCCCGACAACAGCAAACCGGCTTGCGGATTGCCGCCGTCGGTGCCGTTGGTGAATTCATACAGGTCGCTAAATCCGGTGCCGTTGGTGGTCAGGCCGAAGATCGTGCCATAGCCCGAAATGCCGCCCACCGTGGTCGTCCCATAGAGGTTGTTGGCCGATAACACCAGTCCGCCGGCCGGATGAGCGCCGTCGTTGTTGGTGGCGGCAGGTCCATTGGTTGCCGTGAAACTGTAAAGGTTCCGGAAACCGCCGCCGCTGGTGGTGACCTCGAAGACCGTGCCCGAGCCGCTGCTGCCCCCGGCAGAAGCCGTCCCAAAAAGTGTGCTGCCCGACAACACCAATCCGGCAAGCGGATGAGAACCGTCGGACGCCTGGGAGAAACTATGCAGGCTGTTCACAGTCCCGCCATTGGTGCTGATCGCAAAGACCGTGCCCATTCCGTTATTGCCGCCAAGCTCGGCGGTCCCATAGAGGGTGCTGCCCGACAACACCAGTCCGGCATTCGGATTGGCCCCGTCGCTCTCGCTGGTGAAACTATGCAGGTTGGTGAAACCCGAGCCATTGATGTTGAGCGCGAAGACCGTGCCCATGCCGACAGTGCCGCCATTGACGGCCGTTCCATAAAGGAAGTTTCCCGCCAAGATTAATCCCGCTGTCGGATTTGCTCCGTCGCTGTTGGTGCCCACGCCAACCGGATTATTCGCCAGGCCCCCAAAACTATGCAGGTTCGTAAAACCCGTGCCATCGGTATTCACCCGGAATACCGTCCCATTGCCCGCCGCCCCGCCGTCGTAAGCCGTCCCAAAGACGGTGTTGCCCGATATGACCAAGCGGTCCTGTGGAGAGCCGCCGTCTTTGGAGGAGTCGGCAAAATTATGCAGATTCTCAAAATTGAAACCGCCGTCGTTCAGGCCGAACACCGTCCCAAACCCGTTGGTGCCGCCCGCATTGGCAGTCCCATAAACCATGTTCCCCGACATAACCAACCCGCCAAACGGATAAGCGCCGTCCTTGTTGGTGGTGCCGGAGAGGGCGGTAAAACTGTACAAGGTCGTAAAGGTTTGCGCCTCCACCCGGCCGGCCGGGACCAGGGCCAGGCCGGCGGTCAGCGCGGGCAGGAGGAATAGATGTCGAATGGAGGTTTTCATTGGTACTGGACAATGTAATACCGCTGGGTGGCGCCCGAAGTCACGGGCTTGTTGATCGTGATGGTGAAATTCCCGTTGGTGCTCAAAACCGTGCTCCCAACGACCGCCCACTTGCTCAGCGGCAGGGTGATATTCGTGCTCATCAGCACATTATAGGTCCCGCCGGCAAGCCCGTTGGCCCCGGTGAAGACCAGGTTCGCGCCGGACAATTTGAAGCCGCCGATGCCGGGCCGGGCCGGCAAAACGCTCACGTCATCCAGACCGAGAAAGGTGTTGTCATCCCGGCCTCCGAATTTCAGCACCGTGCTCGTTCCGGTCGCCGACACCATAAACTGCAAGTTGGTCCATCCGATGAGGCCGATATTCGTTTCATCAAAAAGGATGGTTCCATTCCACGCCACCTGGAACTCATTGGGAATTTGGCCGTCCGGGCTGTCCAGCCACAACGAAAGCAAGTAGGGCGCTCCCGCGCTCGTGGCCAGCGTTTGGGATAAATAACCGAGCGAATTCGTGGCGCCAAACACTGCCAGGTAATTTCCCGAGTGCGGCGTGAGTTCGGATTCAGAACCGTTGTCAACAAATACATTGATCTGGTTGTAAGGCGCGCCGGTATAAGTCCAGCCGGTCAAATCCCCCGTTTCAAAGCCGCCGTTCTCCACCAGCCCCACATACACCGCCGGATTGGTGGCGGTTATCGCGGAGGGACCGTAGCCGGTAATGGCGGTGCCCACGTTGTTGGCCACCACCAGAGAGGGGGAATACGTGTCGGCGTTGGTGTAGATGTGCGTGGGGCTTTCCGCGGTGCTGGTTGTGCCGTCGCCAAACGTCCAGTTCCATGTCGTGATGGCATTGCCGGACGCGTCCACGCTCGCGGGACTGAACTGCACCGTCAGCGGCGCCGCGCCGACGAGCGGAGTGGCGGTGAACGAAATAAGGGCCGGGAAAACCGAGATGGACGGCCCGGTTGCGGCAATCACGGTGCCATTGGTGTTGATGGCCGTGAGGGTGACAGTGTACCTGCCGGAACCGGAGTAAATATGCGTTGGATTCTGCTGCGCGCTGGCGGCGCCATCGCCCAGTGTCCAGCTCCAATTGGTCAGGGCATTGCCTTCGTTGTCAACGCCCGGCGAGCCGAAATCCACCGTCAGCGGAGCGATGCCCGCCGTTGGACTGGCGGTGAACGACAGGGTGGGCGGGAGCGGTGTTACCACGATGGACGGCCCTGTGCCGATCACTTGGACGCCGTTGGTGTTGGTGGCCGTGAGGACGGGCGTAAAAGTGCCCGCGTTGGTGTAAGTGTAAATGGGATTCTGTTCCGTGCTGGTCCCGCCGTCCCCAAACGCCCAGTTCCAACTGATGAGCGCGTTGGTTTGGCTGTCCACAGACGGCGCGTTGAAACTGACCGTGAGCGGCACCTGGCCGGCGGTTGGGTCGGCCGTGAATTGGATGCTGCCGGTGACGATAATGACGACGTTGTTGGACACACTAAACGACCACACCGTGCCATATCCGTTCGAGCCGCCCTCCTCGCACGTCCCATACAGCATTTTTCCCGCCAACAGCGCCTGGCCCTCCGGAATGCCTCCGTCGGTTGCGTACTTAAAGTTATGCAGGTTGGTAAAACCGGTGCCGTCGGTGTTGAGCTGGTAGATCGTGCCATATCCATTGCTGCCTCCGTCCGCGCACGTCCCATAAAGGGTGGTGCCCGTTCCTCCCGCAACCACTCCGCCCTCCGGGTAGCCTCCGTCGGTTGAGTAGGAAAAACTGTGCAAATTGGTAAAACCGGTGCCATTGGTGTTGATAGTGAACACCGTGCCATAGCCATGAACGCCGCCCTCCTCGGCCGTCCCATAGAGGTTGCTCACCGACAAGCTCAATGCGGAAACTGGATAACCGCCGTCACTGGAGTAGGAAAAACGATGCAGGACCGTATAACCCCCGCCATTGGTGTTGAGAGAGTACACCGTGCCATACTCATCGTCTGTGCCGCCCTCCTCCGTCGTCCCATAAAGCGTGTTCCCCGATAAAACCAATCCGCCATAGGGATAGGATCCCGCGTTTTCCCCGGAAAAATAATGCAGGACCGTAAAACCGGTGCCATTGGTGTTGATGGCGAACACCGTGCCCTCATAATAATCCTCGAGCAAACTGCCCTCATAGCCGCCCTCCCAAGTCGTTCCATAAAGGACGCCGTTCGTCGACAAACACAATCCGTCGTAGGGATAAGCGCCGTCGGTGTCGTAGTCAAAACTGTGCAGGGTCGTAAAACCGGTGCCATCAATGTTGACCGAGAACACCGAGCCTTCTCCGTAATTGCCGCCATCCCAGGTCGTCCCATAAAGGACCGTCCCCGATGCAACCACTCCGCCGTATGAAAAACCGCCGTCAATGTTCGCCGCAAAAGAATACAAGTTCGTAAAATCCGTTCCATTGGTGCAGATATCGAACACCCCGCCGTCTTCCTCCTCGAATTCGTCCAAATAGTAGTAATCGCCGGACGCCGTCCCGTAGAGCATGCTGCCCTCTATGGCCAAACCGGCGGTCGGATCCGCGCCGTCGTTGGCGTTAAAACTATGCAGGACCGTAAAGATGTTCGTTGTCTGGATTGGCGCCGTGGATGCCGTTATTAAACCCACGTCAACCGGCGTGGATAACGAGCCTCCCGAATAGACCGACGCCAGATTGCCGCCGTTGGTGCCCACCGAATACAGGATGTTGTTCTCCCTGTCGGCGAAAATAAGGGTGCCGTTGGTGGCTTGGAAGACAACGCCCACCAACCTGCCGAAATCGGCGCTCGATATCAACTGGGAAACCGTCCCGTTTGTCGTAACCGCGTAAAGTGATTCTGAGGAAGCAACGATGTAATTGCCATTCGCATCCAGCGTCAACCCGCCTGCATACGCCGGCATCACCGCGCTCAAACTGGGCGTCGAAATCGCTCCGGCCGGGGTCATTACATAAATCACAATGCCGTTTGTGGTGCCGGATGCCGCCCCGTTATCCTCCGCGATGACATAATTCCCATTTCCATCCAGCCGCACCCAGCAGTCTTCCAATTCGTTCGTATTCGCCACCGGATACGTTGCGACAGCCGTAATCGTTGTGCCGTCGCTGGAAACTTGCAGAATCTGGTGCTCTTCGTTGTCGGCCACGACAAAATTTCCGCTGCCATCAATCGCCACGTCAATAAATTGGGAGCCTGCCGGAGCGGTTGCGATCAACGAGCTGGCGCCCGTCGGAGCAACTTTCATTAGCGAAGTCCCTGTCGCGATGATAAAATTGGTTGCGCTGTCAATCGCAAAACCGGCGCCCCCGAAGCTGTTGGACAATACTGTCGTGGATTTGCCCGACGAGGACACACTCACAACGGTGCCGCTGCTATTGA